>Ga0222717_10000017_pt1 | contig 126401 bp, 101 predicted proteins | sample C33_18DmetaG_FD_165053 | JGI IMG/M metagenome (GOLD analysis project Ga0222717, IMG submission 165053) | Estuarine water microbial communities from San Francisco Bay, California, United States - C33_18D | ecosystem: Environmental > Aquatic > Marine > Unclassified | place: USA: California... | reverse complement strand
AACGACCCATCGTGACGTTGCTGGCCACGCTCACGTCTTGAAACTTGCCTTGGCCCATCCCTTGAAAGAGCGAGTTCCCTCGAGCGTGGCGCTGGAAGATTTGCCTCACCGAATCGTTCGTCTGCGTTTGGAACTGGCGCTGGTATGTAATGCGGTTGCCTGCGGCAGAGAACATGTTGCTCACGTAGAGGTCCATGTTACCATCGCGGTTGTAGTCTCCCCACGCGACGGACATGCCGGAGGACATGTCTTCTAGACCTAACTGATTGGCGATGTCTCGAAACTTGCCGTTCGTTTGCTGATAGAGGTTGTTGCGACCATAGTCGTTGGCCACGTAGAGGTCGAGGTCGCCATCATTGTCGTAGTCTTCCCAGGTCGCTGCGAAGCTGAAGCGGTTGTTGTTGTGATCCATGCCCACCTCTGCCGTGACTTCATTGAATTCCCAGTTCCCGTCATTCCTTAAGAGCATGCTGGGGCCACCGTTCTGAGCATCATGATAGGGCATGGGCTCGCCCATGGCACCCTGGCGGATGGCGCCCGAGGAAGGATTGTAGCCGCAGGCATAGAGATCGAGGTCGCCATCGCCATCATAGTCAGCGGCTGCGATAGAATAGGTTTGCGCTTGGGTACCGATCCCGAAGGCGAGTTCGAAGTGCCCCTTCCCGTCATTCTCCATGAAGAGGAGCCTCCATTCTTGGCCCACCACGAGGTCACGATGCCCGTCGTTGTTGAAATCGACGATGAGCGCACTGGCGCAATAGTCTAACCAATCTGCGCCGCTCTCGGCCGAGGCGTCTGTCAGCGTGCCATCTGGATTGCGTAAGTAGAGACGATTGGGAAGCCCACCCTGCATGCAAAGATATAAATCGTCCAGGCGATCGCCATTCACATCGCCCATGGCTAGGCCATGATTGGCCACGACATCCACGCCAAAATCCCGTGAAACCCGTCCGCGCCAGTAATCAGTGCTTTGTAAGAGTTGCTCTTTGAACGAAGTGTTTTTACCTAGCGCAGCCGCGGTGCGATCCTCGAAGAGAGCGGTGCCTGCGTGCGTGGCTTCCTCGAAAGAAGTGATTCCAATAGACGATAGTCGCGCGTTGGAGTCGTCCATCTCCCAAACCATGGTCCATTCAGCAACGTGCTGTTTCTTGGTCGTCTTGTCTGCGGCCAGACCGCTCGCTTCAAGTCGGACATTGGTCGTGAACTGCCGGGAGTTCGGTTGGTTCTCGACTCGGTAGAGCTTGAACTTCACTTTCAACGAGTCTGCCTCAAAGTCTTGGCGCAAGGCTCCAGCGGCATCGTCCAATGAAAGGTTTCCGGACACTTGTAATCCAGGCCTCGTCGCGCGAACGGTTAGACCATCTTCCGAGAAGACGGTATCCAATGCGACTGGAATCCACGGAGTCGACGTGAAGTTGGTGTCCAGCAAGGGCTTGGGCACGTCAGGATCAGCGATCCATGTTTGTAGGACGGCCAACTCTTCGTTCGCCGCTTCAGTGAGAGCTTCAGTCGTCCAACCGTCTTTGGTGGGGTCGATTCTCTCATAGGCATCGGCTAGTGGACCGACGTAGTCCCGTTTGCTTAGACCGGGGACGGGCGTGGGTTCCGCAACGTTGGCCGTGGGCGTCGCGCGAGGAGCATCTTCGGTGCCTGTGGTTGGCGTTGATCTGTCCCCACAACCAGCAATAAACAGCATAAAGGCTCCAAAGGCGAGGGTTCTGGATGTCCATATGGCCAATTGGTGCGTCATCATCTCGGTGATAAAAGTCTCACAGGGCCTAGGCAATACCAAACGTTACGCATCCTCGCCCTATGGTCAAAAAGTGGGGAAAACAACGGTAAGGCTCGTTTGAAAGGCGTTATTTAGTCTTTACACCCAGCAAGGCTATCCTGGTATATAAACCTTGTGTTTGAGCCACGGCGTTGCCAAAGCGCTGTTGTGACTCAAACGAAACCCCAAACCACTACAATGTTCATGAAACCCACCTTAGATTTCAACTGGCTCGCCAAGCGGGCTGGAACCGGGCTTGCGCTCCTGCTAGGCTGCTTTGCGCTGGCCGTGTCAGGTCCGCAAGCGCATGCGCAAGATCTTTCGGAAGGTCTAGTCGGCTACTGGCCGTTTGATGGCGATCTAGAAGACAAATCGGAATCGGATCCACCCGCCCATGGTGTCGGTAAGACCTGGTCAGGAAACCATCAGAATATGCCCGAGAATCTCGCTGATTTGGAATTGGCAGATGCTACTTACGTTGAAGGAAAGTTCGGCCAGAGCGGCAAATTCGCGGACTCATTTTATGTTGAGACCCCTCTGGAGTTGGAGGATCGCTTCGACTTCGGCGCGATTGACGATCTCGATGAAGATGATCCCGAAGAGGAGGATCCCGATCTTAAGGGTTTCACCGTTTCACTCTGGGTCACCGTTGATGAATTCTCCACAAACTGGCAATGCCCTGTGGCAAAAGGCGAGCAGAATCAGTGGCGTATCCATCGTCGTGGTGGTGAGAGAACGTTTACCGGCAACGGCGGCAATGGGGATACCCCTACCGGAGTCATCGAAGCGCCGGAAGATGAAGATGGCAATGGCACCTGGTATCATCTCGTGCTGCGCAGTGATCGGGAGAATGACAGGCACGATTTCTGGGTGAATGGCACCCAGGACGCGACCGAAGATGGCATTAACCCTGAGGGAAATGTCATGCCCATGATGATCGGTCAGAATCCGGATACCGGCGATCGGACCTGGAAAGGTAATATTGATGATGTCGCTATGTGGAATCGTCCGCTTACCGACGATGAGATCGTATTGCTCTGGGGTGATGGCGAAGGCACAAGCGTGGAGACAGCGCTAGACCCTTCCGATCCGAATGTTTCCGGATCCAAGTCACTCACTCTAAGAGACGTGCTTCCCGAGACGGAGCTCCCCTTTGCGATCAATATCGGCAATACGGGTGATACCCAGCCGCTGAATATTTCCAATGTGACTCTTGCTGGTCCTGACATGGATCATTTCACAATTGTCGAGTCTCCGACGTCTATCGGACCTGACAGTAAGTCAGCGATCAGTATGACCTTCAATGGGTTCCAAGAGCTTGGAACGTTCAACGCGACGGTTTCTTACACGACAGATGATCCTGATCCTGATGACAAAGAGATCACGGTGGCGATCACGGCGCTGATTCCGAATCCTGACGGACCACTTGCACACTATCCGTTGGACGACGAGGCAGGAAGCACAGACGCCACGGAAACGACGACTAATCAAAATGTCGGCGTCTATGATGCGAATGGTGGCAGTGTCACCCTTGGCGGTGCAGCTCTCGCTGGTGACGGTAGCTCAATGGCAGTGAGTGGTGGCGGATTGGTGCGCTATGATTCAGGATTCCCGCTAGATGAGTTTACTATTTCGTTCTTCTTCCAGGCGAACGATCTTGGAGGTTTGCCTGCAGATCTGCGCACCTTGGTTGGCCAAGGAGAGGGTACACCTGAAATGGCTCTTCTTCTCGCCGGAGGCGACCTCCATTGGTTTGGTGAAGAGACCATTCTCTTCAGCACTTCTGATGCGCCTATCCAGGTTGGCGAGACTTATCATGTTGCCATGATTTATGATGGCACCGTGGGAACCATTGTTCTCGATGGCGCTGTTGTTGCCAGTGAGGATGTCCTGACACCTGCTCGAGATGGTACCTTCTATGCTGGAGCCTTCGGCTCAGACGGTGCTCTTGGATTGGATGGGGTCTTGGACGACATTCAGTTCTATGGAAGGACGCTCGACCTTGAAGTGGAAGTGCCTTTCCTCATGGACAACGCTGGCAAGGTCCTAGATCCGTTTGCGACAGGACAAGATCCAGACAGTGACCAAGATGGTCTCTCCGATAAGCTTGAAGTCAGCCAATACATGACTGATCCTCAGAATCCAGACACTGATGGCGATACGCTGACGGACGGTGACGAGGTGGCTCGAGGCACAAATCCTAACAGCACAGATACGGACGGTGATGGTTTTGGGGATAGTGGAGAAATTGCGAACGGCTACGATCCAACGAACGCCAATAGCCCTGCCATATCGGAGATCATCGATGGCATAGAGGATGCTGTTCTTCACTACGACTTCAATGAGGGATCCGGGACAGGTGTTGGAAACGCTGGCACAGGTGGTCCCGGCACTCTTACAAATGCTCATGCAGGAGCGTGGGTAGCTGAAGGTGGCGTTGGTGGTAGTGGTTACCTGAACTTTGTCGAAGAGGCTACGGCCGGAGCTGATGCCCAGTATGTAGCAACAGGGCTAGACGCAGGCGATGTGAATATTGCCGAAGGCCCCTACACCATGGTGACATGGGTACGCGCTGAGAACACGAGCGGCGACAACATGATCTTTGGTCAGGTTGAGGACCAAAACGTGCTTCACAACGGGATTCGTAATGCCCAATTTCACATTGGTCACTGGGGCAACGATATTACCGGTGGTAGTGTGACCGTCGGAGAATGGCAGCATGTTGCCTTCCGTTACGAAGATGGAAATCAAGCGATCTTCGTTGATGGCGTCTCGGCTCAAACAGGAGCGGATAAAGGTGGTGTTTCAGTTGATGCAGAGATCACCATCGGCTCGACGAGGGCCGGTGATACTCGCTTCTTCAGTGGTGACCTCGACGAAGTCCAGATTTATAACGTTGCACTTACTGAGATCGAGATCACTGCTCTCTACGCCCAAAGTCAGGGCGGCGGTGGCGGCGGAGATCCGGAGGACCTTCCAGGTGTTCTCGGTTACTGGCGCTTCAATGAAGGTGCTGGAGAAACTGTTGCCGATTCCAGTGGCAACGGAAACGACGGGACTATCGTTGCTTCAGAAGCAGCGTGGGTGACCGATGATGCTCTTGGCAGTGTCTACCAATCCGGTGGTGGTTCCTATGTCGATTTGGGGACTTTGCCTGTCATCGGAACGGATACGGATTTCACCTGGTCCTTCTGGGTCAATGCCAGCGCCTCCGGCGTGAACGACATTGTCTTTGGTAATCGTTATGATTCGAGTGGCGTTGACTTCGCTCCTCGCGAGTTCATTAAGTTTACGCCGACGAAATTCGAATGGCACTTCAATGGTGGTGGTGAGAACCTGCCAGACGCTCCATTGGTGGAGGGAGAATGGTCACACAATCTCGTCGTGAAGAGTGGCAGTACGCTAACTTACTACCGAGATGGTGCCGAGGTGACAACTGGTGAGATTTCGGATGCTCCAATCAATGAGCAGCCTCTCTATCTTGGCGGTCAGCTCAGTGGTGGGAACGTCGTTGAGAACTTCAATGGATTGTTCGATGAAGTTGCCGTCTTTGGCCGGGCTATTTCGGCAGAGGAAGTGACTGAAGTTTACAACCGCGGTCTTGCTGGCCAGGCGCTGACGAGCGGCGGTGACGGCGGCGGTGGCGGTGACCGTCCTTCAGCGATCAGTGATGTGGTTAGTGCTGGCGATGGCGGCACCATTAGCTTCAGTTTCCCAGAGGGAACGACATTTGATGTCGAGTATTCTACCGACTTGAACACGTGGTCGGTGATTGCCACCGATGTGAGTGGAAACTACGCAGATTCTGACGCTGACCGTGCAGCAGCCCCCGCTGGCTACTACCGTGGTATTGCCAAGTAGATCAGACGAATCGAACTTAGTTTAAGAATTGAGCAAAGGGCAGTGCTTTGGCGCTGCCCTTTGTGCGTCTGGATATTAGCCTATTTGATAGAAGGTGGAAAAGTGGTCACCAATGTTAGCGGAAATTGGACAAGGATTGAATCAGCCGGCTTTTGTAAATTGGCGACGGGCTTACTGGGCCCGCGAGATATGGAAGAGTGCCACCTTTGAGGCCACAGATCTCATCGTATTTCGGAATCTGCTTGTAGTCCCAGACTCTGCCGGCGGATTTCACGTCCGCAGGCCTACGATGAAGATTGAGAATGTGATAGCCATGGCCCCTTTGTGGTGATTGTCCTCGGCCCAGGAGTTCTCGTTTTAAGAAACGAGTAGCTGCATCGATGCAAAGGCATTTTTGACCGACATCAGCTCATCTGCTGTCCTAACTAATCACCGAGCGGACGATGAGTTTCACCAGAATGAGCTTGGCGCCTACCTGATTGCGAGGGCGTGTTACATCTTCACCGGAATCGTGATTTATGTTTGGTGTATTCGAAATGCGGAGTGAAGGCTTGGCGGTCTGGTTTAGCCCTTATTTAGTGCTAAGCTCTCAACGTTGATGACTCTTTTCCTTGATGCCGTTGGCACGCTCTTTGGTTTGCGAGAACCGCCGGGGCATCTCTATGCACGTGTGGCCCAGCACCATAGTATCCAGGCCGATCCGGATGCGCTTGGTAAACACTTTGGACCAGCATGGAAAGGAGCAGACCCGCCAGACTATGCGTCAGCTCCTGATGCTGCGTCTCGTGAAGCCATCGATAAGGCTTGGTGGCGATCCATTGTCTACGAAACGTTTCGTGTTTCTGAGGCGAGCCCGCTCGATGCCACGTTTGGAGCCTGTTTCGAAGAAATATTCAGTATCTATGGGACGGCAGAGCCATGGCAGGTCTACCCGGATACCTCCGCCGCACTTTCTCGGCTGCGCCAGCAGGGCTACCGTCTCATCGTTCTTTCAAACTTCGACCAGCGCCTGGAAACCGTGATGGAAGTCCTCGGCCTACGCGACTACGTGGATCAGGTCCTCTACTCCAGCAGTCTCGGCGCCTGCAAACCTAGCCCTGAAGCGTTCTCCCGGGCCCTCGACCAGAGTGGTAGCCTGCCCGAAACTACTCTCCACATTGGCGACGACCTAGACACCGACGGCAAAGGCGCCGCTGCAGCTGGCCTCCGCTTCTTCCATCTCCAGCGCCCCGAAATCGATCTCCGGGCCCTCGAATCCCATCTCCGAGAACTCACCACCAAATAGTGCTTGCACCACCCTCCAATTCCCCTACTTTCGCCGTCCCAAACGAGCCGTTTTACATGCGTGGGTAGCTCAGTTGGTAGAGCAGTTGGCTTTTAACCAATTGGTCCTGGGTTCGAGTCCCAGTCCACGTACTTGCTTAACATCCCTAGAGGCAGGGTGTTACGGCGATGCTCGATCTGAAATTGGTCTAACTCTGTCTTCATTAGTGACCAATAGATGCCGTAGTGTCTCAAAAGTCGATTACAGTGTGCAACTCGTTGGATGTAGGGGGCTTGAACATTGAGAAGGTTGGATCTTTTGGCGTGAGAATTCCGGATGAATAGAGCACTCTCGGAATCCATGAATCCCGTTCTTTTCATAGTGATTTGCCTTGCCGGCTGGCTCAATAGAAATCAACAAGAGGTTATCGAGTATCTGCGAGAGGAGGTTCGGGTGCTGCGTGAGCAGCATGGGCCCAAACGATTGCGATTTACGGACGAACAGCGGAGCCGGTTGGCGAGAAAAGCCAAGAGGATCAAATTTGGAAAGCTCAAGGAAATTGCGACGATCGTTACTCCGCAGACCTTGTTGGCTTGGCATCGGCGATTGATAGCGAAGAAAGATGATGCGAGTGCCAAGCGCATGGGACGGCCCAGGATAAAGAACTGTCTCAGCGATTTGATCATTCAATTCGCCAAGGAGAACCGGGGTTGGGGCTACGGTTCGATTCAAGGAGCTTTACTAAACCTTGGACACGATGTGAGCCGAAGTACGATCGCGTAATGTGTCAAAAGTTGATTACTCTGTGCAATCCGTTGGAGGTGAGAAACTTGACTCAAGCTCCAGAAATGGCAAACGCTCTGGAGGCGGGTGCAAGCTACGACCTCGTCGTGAACCAAGGTGACGAAGAAATCGGGCGAGCTCCCTTCCTCGTTTCCGCCAGTGCCACGACCCAAGACTGGACGGCCACCCCTGCCAAGATTCTCCAGACTGCCTTGGCACGAGTCTCTGGCACCCCGCCGACCTATGGAGATGCCCTGGCATTGTTGTCACAACTACCTGAAGAACAGCAAGGCGATGCCTTGGTCCAGCGCCTTCGCCTTCTTGCCTTTGGCGCGTCGGTTTTGAAGGCGGAGTTTGATGAGGATCTTAACGAGTTGAGGGCGCCTTAGAAGATTAAGGCGAATTCCATTTGCGGCGGAATTGCAAATACACGGCCGTAGCACCAACAGCGTGCAGACCGGCTTTCCCGGCGTACTGGCTTTGAAATTACTGACCATTCCCAGCGACTAGGGCGTTATTAGGGGTGCATGAGGCCAATGAAGGGTCAGGGCCACGTCCCATTGCATTGGGAAACCTAGGTGTGGTCGTGTCCTCGCCACGTCGGGAGTGACCTGGTCATCTTTACGCTTCCTTGTTGTGGCGAGCCCATTATTCTCGATGTCCATCGGGGCATTCTGCGTCGATGCCCGCTCTTAGAATAGTAACACACTTACGATACGACCAATCTCATGGAATCTGCACTCGCTAGTATTCAGGCCTTTACAGCCGCTGCTTTCACCACCCCGGATAAGTTCTCTCAGTTCTGTGCCAACGGCGGCAAAGCGCTCGGCGGAATCATCGGTGGGAACGACGTTTCAGGTTCCATGAATGTCACTTTCGAGACGACGGATCCTGGGTCACAGGAAGTTCTCGCTGCGGTCTGCGAAATGGGCGAGGCCGAGGTCGCACTCGCGGTTGAAACGGCACAGCAAGCGTTTGATACTTGGAAGGACGTGTCCGTCGAAGAACGGATCGCTTTGGTCCGTCGACTCGTGGATCTGTGCGATCGGGATCGCGATGTTCTGCTTGCATGTGAGGTTCGGGATGGCGGTAAAGTGTCAGAATTGGCGGAGGGAGATTTCACGCAAATTCGTGAATGTGCCGAGTATTTCAGCGGCGTGGCCCAACGTGTTGCGATGGGGGACGGCCCTGCCATGGAGGTCGGTGATGGTGTTAAAGGGTTGACCTATCGTGAGCCCTGGGGCGTGGTGGCTGGCATTATTCCTTGGAATTACCCCGTGGTCCTCACTGCGTGGTTCATGTTTCCCTCATTGCTGGCCGGAAATACGATTCTTATCAAGCCGGCCGAAGACACTCCACTGTCGGCGCTTTACATTGCGAAGTTGGCGGCGGAAGCTGGCTTTCCTCCTGGAGTCATCAACGTCTTGCCAGGTCGAGGAGAGATCACTGGGCAATGCATCGCGGAGCATCCCGGCGTGCGTTACATTTCGTTTACGGGTTCACCCGGTGTTGGGCAGTCCATTCTTCGGACGTGTGATCGTCATGGCACGCGTATGAAACGGGAAATGGGTGGCAATGGTTCAGCGATTGTGCTAGGCGACGCGGATCCTGAGTTGGTCGCTCGTCATGTGGGACGCTATGTGAATCAGCACTATGGTCAGACGTGCTGCACGATTCACCGTGTGTTTGTCGACAAGAAGATTGCGGACCCTTTCATTGATGCCCAGAAGGCGTTCTTCAAGAATTTGAAGATTGGTTACCAAGCTGATGCAGGAACGCAACTGGGCGCGGTGGTCAATCCAATTCAGCGCCGCCGCATTCTCGCTGCTCAAGAGGAAGCGGCAGCGCGAGGTGGCCAAGCCATCCTGTCGGGAGGCGTTGCCGAAGTCAGTGGTAAGGACGGATTCTACCTAAAACCTGCGTTGTTCCGCACCCGCCCCGGGGTGGATTGCAATCCACAGGAGGTTTTCCACACCTTCGCGACGGTGTGTCCCATCGATTCTGCCGAAGAGGCTCTCGCACTTGCCAATAGTTCCCCTTATGGCCTGGGTGCTAGTGTGTGGACCAAGGACATTGATCGTGGGTTTGCTCTGGCCAAGCAGTTTCGCGATGGTACTTGCCAGATAAACTGCCACAACTCAGTTGCCTATGGCCTGCCCTATGGTGGTCAGGGAATCTCCGGTGGTCCTGGCGGTGGGGTGAATTGCGAAGAGACATTCTTGGACTACACCCAAGTGAAGGCGATCTACGTTGCGGACTATCCTGGTTAGGCAGTATGGCATTCCAGCGCTTCACAGGTGGTCTTCTCAGCATCTTTCTCACGCTGAGCGGAGCAGCGGATGAACCTCTAGCGGCTCCGCAAGTTACGAGCCTAACCAATGTTGCTGTGGAATACACAGTGCCGAAGTCGCATCATGTGGTCCTAAAGAGAAGCGGTGTCACAGCCGTCATCGTGGACAATGCTGCTGTGGATGTTCCCGAGCTTCCTGGCCATCGCGCAGGTTACAATGGAATCGCAAGCTTTTCTCACGACGATGAGCCGCGAAACCTCTTTGTTCCCTCCTATGCTGGGCTTAACTTCGAGCATATTCACGACGGCACCACGGCAAATTTGAAAAACAAGTTCGAACCGCGTGCGTTCCCGATGCAGCTACGCGTCATCGATGAGTTTACGGTAGAAGTCTATCAATCTCCCACCGATCATTGGAAACTGGAAAGCTGTGGACGCTATCGACTCCTGGAGGACGGAGTGATTGAATACACGTTCGAATGCATTCCACGCCAAACTGACTACGAGAACGATTACATTGGGCTCTTCTGGGCGAGCTACATTGATCATCCTCTCAAGAAGTCGATATTCTTTAAAGGGGTCGGTCGGAAAGAGACGGGAGTTCCTCGATGGATTGAAGGTATTACTCCCGCTCATGGCGTAGAGAGCACTCACGCTCCGTCAGAATTTTCGATGCTGCCGAAAGTTGAGACTGACTTCCCGCTGACGCTAGTAAATCATCCTTCGCCCCATCTCTATTCGGAGCCGTGGTACTTCGGTCTTAGAGGTAAGATGGCCTTTGTCAAAATGTTCCGTATGCAAGATCGGATTTGGTTTGCCCAGTCACCTACGGGTGGAGGTCAGAATAATCCGGCTTGGGACTTCCAATGGTTCATTCCCAATCCTAAAGTCGGTAGAGTGTATGGTTTCGTCATGCGGGCGACTCTGATCTCCTTTGAGAGCCGGAAAAAGATCGTGCGAGAGACAGCGCCGCATCGCAGAGCGTTGAATCCTAACCTATAGATTGCTAGCCTTTCTTTGATACCGCCTTCAGGCGTTCTGCTAGCCCTTTCCTCATAATAGTTAAGGGTTTTGAGTGGGCATCCTCTTTTGCGAGGTTGTTAAACTGCTCAGGGTCTTTCTCCATGTCATAGAGTTCTTCTGAGCCATCTGGATAACGCATGTAAGCCCAGTTTGCCGTGCGCCAGCCTTGCCCTTTGGCGAAAGAGATGGCACCTTCCTTGGCCTTGGCGGTTCCGTCTTTGAGGATTGGTGTGAGGTTAGTGCCTTGAACGTCGGCTGGGGGCTTGGTCCCTGTGAGTTTTGATAGGGTGGGGTAGAGATCGACCAGTTCCGCAATCGACTGGGATCTTCCAGGCTTGTGGCCTGGTGCAGAGATGATCATTGGGACGCGGGTGACTTGCTCGTGCACATCGCCTTTCAGCCAGAAGGAATGATCGCCCAGGTGATAACCATGATCGCTGGTAAAGACAATGGCAGTGCTCTCGCGCAGGCCGAGCCGATCAAGGGAGTCGAGCACCCTGCCGACCTGCTCATCCATGAAGGTAACCGAGGCGTAGTAGGCGGCCCACATGCGTTGCTGATTCTCGGGAAACTTGGCGATGCCGTTTGCTTTTGATGTGCTCCTGGGGATGCCTTGCTTTGGAATGTCCGCCAGGTCGTCCTTCAATTGCCTAGGCACGGTCATCGCTTGCCAACGATAAGGCTCGAAGTACTGATGTGGTGCGACCATCGGATAGTGCGGCCTGACGAAGCCGGCTGCGATGAAGAAGGGTTTGTCTTTGTGCTTCTCTAAGAGGTCGATTGTCTTTGTGGCAGTCTTGTGGTCGGGTTGGTCTGAGCCATTGCCATTGTATTTCACACTGACGAACATCCTATTCGGCATCTTCGTTGATTCCCGCCCTTCCAGCTCTGTGGTAAAGATGTTCAGGTTGAGGCAAGCGTAATCTCCCGGCGTGTGGGCTTCGTTTCCTTGGGAGTTGAACCGTTCTGTCCAGCATTCGGAGACATCTACTCCGTTAGTGCCTGCAATGATGTCTCCTGGCACACGCATGTGGAAGATCTTCCCAACCCTGGCACTGTAGCGGCCGTGATCTTGAAAATGTTCTCCCAAGGTCTTGCTGCCTTTGCCTTGGTAACGGCTGTACATGAGTGAGAGACGCGAGGGGCCACACATGGTTCCCTGACAGTAGGCGCGCTCAAACACCATGCCTTTGGCGGCGAGTTTATCGATGTTCGGCGTCTGACATACTTGGTTTCCATAACAACCGAGCGTGTTGGCCCGAAGATCGTCGGAGATGAGGAAGAGAACGTTCCTGACCTCGGATTGGGCCTGAGCGGTGCTTAGGCCAATGAAGCAAGCAATGACAACAAGGCGGGTGATCATGAGAGCGAGAGTGATGGACCTTGGGCTGATTGCCAAGGGAATCCCATCGATGCCACCAGCTAAATCTATCAGCTTTTCACCAGAGCGCTGGGATGATACATCCGGCGGAAGGTGAGATGAGTTCTGCCATTTCTCTAGTAACTGCGGTCTGGGCTTGTGTGGCTGAGGATTTCCCAGTCGTGCCAGACGATGGGAAGGCAAATCTAGATCACGAAACCATACTCTCTGCAGCTATCCTAAATGATAATATCCAAGGCATCCTTGCGGTGGTGTTCTCCTTCATTCTTTTGCCATCTGTGCGGTAGGCGAGAGTGATGAGTTCGTGCGATTCGCTCATGATCGGCGATTGGGCGTTGTTTGCTGAGAATCTCTGTCGACCGCTTCGTTCTGAGCAATCGGAGAAGCAGTATTTGAATAAACTCATGGGGTGATCGTATAGCTTGCTCTGCTAGTATTTCCTTACAGAAGAGAGTTAGGATTCACTGAGCCGAAATCAGCTTGATCATGGCATCGCCCATGGACTTGCCGATGAGATAGTAAGTCTCCCAATTTCGCATCCAATGGTACTCCTGCTTTGAAGGCGATTCTTCAAGGGTTCTTTGAAAATCACGGGTTTCTACTCCAGCGACATTGCCTTTGAAATCTGGATAGCGTTCAGGGTCGGCAAGGGCGAGTTGAGCCTCCATGAGCTTTTCCACTTTTGCCTTGTAACGAATGGGAATCTCCCAACCGCCCATGCCCGTGTTGGCGATGACGAAAGGCAGCTTCGCGATTCCCAGGTCTTTCCGAATGTCCTTCACAAAGTGAACCATGTTCTTCTCATAGACATCGACAGCAGCCTGATTGACACGATCGTTCCAACCTTGGTGCCAACCGAGACCGATGATTTCATAACCTTTGCCCGTGTAGTTCGGGTAATACGTTTTTAGATCGTCGGTGATTTCCTTCACATGTCTGAGGACCTCTGCATATTGGAACCCGGTGTCGCCATCAGCCTTTGGTTTGGGATAGTCTGCCGCACTTGGAGGGAGGAAATTCTTTAGCAGGGATCGGCCACCCCATGCGGACTTGATGATGAGCACGGGATCCTCAAAGTGATCGCCAATGACAAAGCCGAAGCCGAACTCGGGACCAATATGATCTTGGCTAACGCCATAGCCTGTCGTTAGCCAGCCCTGCTGTTTCTTTTCCTCGTAAGAGAGATTCACGATCCAGACATCATTTCGGACAACGTGCTTACTGTCTCTATTTACGAGGTGGCCGTAGTCGTTTGAGTTGCTCTTGACATAGGTCTCCATTGTCCCTGGGGCTCCCTTGAGCTGTCCAAAGCCAACCATGTTTGATTGGCCGGACAAGATGAAGATCTTCAGTTTGCCATTTGCAGGGGCGGGCTCGGCTATCGCTCCTAATGGAATCGCCAGGGCAATGAGAAGGGTGTGTAGAAAAAACTTCGTTTGGTTAGTCATCGGTGGTTGTGTTCAACCACAGGATGACCACTCCGTTGCAGGATCCGGGTTTTGGTATTTTACTGTTGGTAGAGTTGGATAAGGGGTTCTCTTGCTCTACGCAGAGCTTCTGCTCTTCAGCCAACGAGGAGTCATCGGCTAGGGGATCGTCTGGATGCAAAAAGCTCTTGCTGGAGGCTCCTTCTTTAAACTTCGAGCGCGCTGCGCTGCCTTGGTTGCTATCTCTTGATTCCTGTAGCTCAAGTGCGATGATTTACGAGTTTGAGGGGCTTTTTCAGGCACAACCTATCAAACCAATTCCGTAAGCAAGGATTCGAAGCCTGTTTGCTCGTATCCTCTTAGCGTTTCCGTTCTAACGTTTCCCATTAAGGATGGTGTCAGTATCGCGCGATGCGCTGTCTCATCGTCGGGGGAATGAAACGTGACGACGCCATCATAGGCGTCGAACGTCCAGTAGATGGTCACGTTGGACACTCCTTTGCTTGTCAGATAGTCGGTGAACTTCTCGGTGCGAAGAGGAGCTTCTTTGAGAGCCTCTACTCCCTGCTGAGTGTAGCTGATGAGTACAACGTATACCTTCATGATTTAGGACAGGAGTCAGATTGCATGGGACTAATCCTAGGTTTGTGATACTTAACTGCTACGCATATCCTGTGCTATGAGCTTCCTATGTGGTTTAATGGGCACCTTGTCGTGTATAGGCAAGTGGCTCTTCGAACGGCAAACATCAAGTTTCTGCATAAGCCTAAGCAAGAAACGCTGAGAAAAACCTGCGAGGCGATGTTTCTTCTGGAAACGAGAGCAAAGTGTCATGAGAAAATTCAAAAAGTCGAAGATCAAGAAAGCTAAGGTAAAGCTAAAAGCTGCTAAAACTGCTGTTGGAAAGGCGAAAGCCAAACTGAAGAAGCTTGAGGTGGGTAGAGCAAAGGCCAAGAACTGCAAATCGAAGAAGCGTAAGTCAAAAAAAGGCAAGTAGAAGAAGCCAGCGTGATCTATCGTTAGAACGGCGTCTTTTGTTCAGAGACGTTGAACCTAAGCATTTTCTCCATGACGCCTCCCGCAACTATGGAGAAACGCCCCGCAACCTCACATACCGCTGCTGGTCTTTTGCGCGAACAGGTTCGGCAAAGCGTAACGTCACAGTATCGGTTCCATCGTCGTTGGAGGTACGCGTCCATTCAACTGTAACGGTAGGGGTGCTTGTCCATTCGATGAGATTCTCCGCGATCTCCACATTCAGTGTTGCGCCCTTGGCGTTTCGATTCTGCTGAAATGACAGGGTGACATAGTCGTCAGGCGAGCCATCGACGTTGATTGTTTGAATGGCGATGGCGGGAATAGGAGCATCTGAAGCATCCGTCGCCCGTGAACCGTAGAGATACTCAAAGAAGTTTGTTAGCGTATCGCCATCGTCATCGGCTTCCGGTCCGCCCAAGAGGCCCTGGCTGGTCGCCCATTGGACATAGGTGATGGCGTTTGCTGTTGGTGCCCCGTCGCGCTGTTTCGTAGTCCAATTCGCGGCGTCGGCGTGAGCCGGGTTGTCATTCGGGCTAATTAATACCAAGCTTGACCCATCGCCATCGGCCTCGAGTGGCCATGGTAGTTGATCATTGTAGGTGAAGTCGCGGATCGGCGTGGGACCGATTCCGGCGATTCTCAGGGATTCGCCGTCGTTGCTGAGGCGACCTCGATACTCGAATGCTTGAATGCCGGCTAGAGAGCCATAGCGCGCCTCATATGCCATACGATCACGGACGAGAAGAACACGTTCTCCTCCGGATAGCACCGAGTGCTGGGGAAAGGTGAATTCAATCCCCGACTTAAAACGAACACCTGCGAGATCGACAGCTTGCGGCGCGATGTTCATGACTTCGAGGAACTCGAAGTCATCCCGGTCGCTGGTCACGGCAAGCTCCTCGGGTTTGGTCGGTTCGCCAGGATGATAGTGGAATTCTGTGATGACGAGGTTGGTGGCATCGGCAGGTACACTATCAATGGTAAAGAAGGCTTCGTTGAGAGCGCTCCATTCCCTACTGACGGTTTTAAAAGCACGTGACCGAAGCAAGGTGGGTTCGGCCAGAAAGAGCGGTTTGCTCACATTGTCTGCACTGCTTTGAATGGTTGTTTCGCCGCGCAGTAGCATATCGAGGCGGATGTCAGAGCTCGTGCCGCTTCCTTGATGAATCTCTACCGCGAGGGTGTTCTTTCCTGCTGAGAACGTGGTCGTAGGCACGATGAAATCTTTCCAGCCGTCTTCGTCGCCGACCGTGCTGGCTGCGAAATCGCCGAATCGGGCGTTCTCCTGAAGATTTGCCCGAACCGCTTCGACGCCGTTGACATAAACGGCCACGCCATCGTCATACTTGATCCGGATCAGAAACTGGAGGAACACCTCCGGATCGGGGATCTCGACTGCTGTTCGAAAGTAGGTGGTCGGAAACTTGTTAGATGAATCGCCTCCGAAGCTGAGCGCAGTACCTGATTCTTCGTCGGCACCACCATAGCCCAACTGGGAAGGCCCAGAACTCCATGCCGAGTCGTTGAAATTAGAGGCCCTCCAAGCAGTGCCCTGGTCAGACCCATCGTCGAGGTATCTCCAAATGTTGCCAGTCGTTAGGAAAGTCACCGGAGGCTGCACGCCCGGGCCGCCGTCGCCGCCAAAGGAGACCACGAGCGCATCTGGATTCGGAGCGCCGCCAATGAGGCGAGGGTCGCTGCCGTCTAGTGTGTAGTAGATGCGATCACCGTCTGTGGCCAGGGTGATGGGGGTGTCCGTAGACACGGATCCACCGTGCTGGCTGTAGACCGGTGCCACCGTTTCGGGGTACATGCCTGCAGAGCGGAAACGGCCAATCATGGTTTGTGCTAGGCCGGGAAAGTGATTGGTGATCAGGTTGTTCTGATAGGATTCCCAGGAGAGAGGATCGCGGAACACGTTGCCCCAGCGTGCGGCTTCTGATAGGAATCCCAGCCGGGCCTCCTCCACGCGTCTTTGAAGACGAGCGATGTTCTTGGCCGGTGTGAGGGCGCCGTCGTTGAAGAAGTGCTCGTGAATGCGATCTGCGAGGAGAATGGAGAACTCTTCACCACCAGCCCCTTGCCGCATTCTCGACATGACCGAAAGAGGCCCGGCATGACTCGCTTTGCCTGCACTCGCGCCACGCAAGTAGCCATCAGCATCCTTAATCATGAATTTGAAGGGAATACCTCGGCTGGCGGAGCCGAAACTCCGGAATTCACTTTCGGAATTACCGCTAACCCAAAGCAACATGAAGTCGACAATGTTTACGATATCGATGTGTTCAGCAGCATTGTTGAAAGGATTTGCCCCGGCGATGAGACCTTTGGTTTCAGTCCAGAAATCGCCTACACCATCATAGACCTCCTCGTCGTCTTGAAAGTTGTCATTCGCGTTCACAGCCTCGTAGTCCTTCTTCGGGCCGCCAAAGTAACTGGCCGCCATGTCAGCGCTCCAGCGCTCGCGCAAATGGTACTGCCCCCAGTACTTGCCATTGAGATAGACGTGAACGAAACGTCCATGTGGGGCGACGTTCCCCATATCTAACATCGAATCATCGGTGAATCGGTTCGACATGTAGGCGCCGCGCGACTGCATGTCGTGAGAGCCGCTACGGAGATTGATGACATCAAATTCATCTGCAGGAGGAAAGTGGGAATACTCAAAGCCGTCGAAGATTGGATATTTCAGCTTGGTCCTGCCAAATTCCTCACGAAAAGCGACGCGAAAGCTCTTCTTTCGGAAGTTTGTAAACCGGCCTCCATAGTTGCTCAGGCCACCATTCTTCTGAAAGCCCGGAGTGCCGTCTGGAAAAATCATCTCCATGGAAGCCTGGTGCTCGGTGCGAATGTTACCTGCAGTCTCGTTCTCGAAGCCTACGTTCTCGGTCACGAGTGAGAATGTTGGCACTGCCTTTAAAGAATCTATCATCTGTGGTCCATAGTTGGCGGATTCTGTGATCACGGACCGCATGTCTGGCTGTGTCAGCACATCCTCGGGAAACAGGTAGGTGTGTGTATCTACATTGCTAGAGCGAAAGCCCTCACGCACGGCCAGAGCGCGCACTACGGTGGTTGAATCGATTCGGATAGGCGTGGAGTAGAGTTGTCCCTGAGTGGCGCTTGGCGCGGAGCCGTCTAACGTGTATCGAATCTGCGCGCCCTCCGTGTCCGTGCTGATGACTAGGTCGAACGGGGCTTCAAAGAACCCTCGATCAATGCTGAATTTGGTGTCGCCGACAAACCCACTGAAGCTCTCGCCGTTTAAGCTACCCGGTGTCGGTCTGCCGAGGAACCCTTTACTGCCGACCGTCGGATTCGCGACGAGCAGGCCGTGCAACTCGGCGGCAAGCAGCATGTCAGAACTCGTTAGGCCATCGTTCAGACCCTGGAACGCCAAGACGTTGGTGCCTGGCGTTAGGAGCTGCGTATGCTCGCTGATGTCGAAATCTAACAATGTCGTGGCCTCGCCATCAGGATGGCCGGCGGTGGCTTCCGAGTTCCAGGTAAGAGCGTTTGGTGCGTTGGCATTGGCGACGCGAACCCCGTTGAGAAAAGCGGCAAACCCGTCATCGTACTTCACTTTCAGCGACAGTTCCGACAAAGACGATGTTTCTGTGGCTTCAAACGGAACTCGTAAGTACACGCTCGTGTTCTGCCCATTGAAGGTGTCTCCAAAGTCGCCGCCGGTGCCGAACTCGGAAGCGTAACCGGTGTTCTCATCATAACCGATACCCATAGACACGGCTCTCCAGCTCGAGTCTTCAAACTCAGGGGCAAGCCAACGCTCACCCAAAGTGCCATTCGTCGGGACAAGAGCTCGCCCCGCAGCATTCTCATTGAGGAACACGGTAGACGTTCGATCTCCAGTCTGCGTGAGCCCATAGGAGACACCCTCCAATTGCGGTGGCAGTGGGTTGTCTTCGGCCCCAAATGCAGTGATCGTGCTTCCGTCAGGATCTGTCAACGCGAGATAGCCGCCTTCCTTCGCGATCTGAAAGTCCGTGTGCAATTCCGAGCCCGCTTCCGATCGATCTTTGCCTGAGGCGAACACGATGAGGAAATCCCCTTTCTCCAGTGTCATGCTAGGAAACGACCACGAGGTTTGTTCAGTGGCGTGATCGCTAAGTTGGTAACCGTCTAGGGCGACATCGCCAGGGCCAGAATTGAAGATCTCGATCCAATCGCTCGCGTCGCCGTCCTCATCTCGCAGCGCGCCGCCGTTGTCTGCCACGAACTCGGAGAGATGCAAGGCGCCGAGCGCGTTGGAGAGACTGAAGGCCGCCAGGCCCAAGAAGGTGAGGAAACGGAGGCATGGGGACTTCATGGCAAGGGGTTGTGGCATGAGAATCTAAAGGAGGATCTCGGTCAGTGCATGCTCAAATGCCCTGACCGAAGATTGAAAAGGCGAAGATTGACAAGGCGATCTGGTGCTCTTACAGACCAGCATTATCCTGAGATTACTCTCCGCCATCCTTGGGCTTGCGGCCCTAACAGGCAATCAGAGTTTGGCGGAGTCGTCTCTCGATGGGCTCAAGCTCAACGAAATTCAGGTGATCGGCACGCACAACTCCTACCATTTGGAGCCAAGCAAGCCGGTGATGGCGTTGATCAAGACGGTGAACGCTGAGGCTGCCGAGTCGATCGCCTATTCCCATAAACCCATGACTGAGCAGCTTGAGCGTTTAGGAATCCGTCAGTTAGAATGGGACCTTTATGCGGATCCCAAAGGCGGCCTCTTTGCCGATCCTGCGGCGCCAAAGCTGATCGCGGCTCAAGGTGGCGATCCTGGCCCGACCCATGATCCCGAAGGTGTCCTCAAGAAACCAGGTCTTAAGATCATTCACGCACCCGACGTCGATTACCTGACCACCTCTTTCACCTTTCAGCATGCTCTGACAGAACTGCATGACTGGTCTGAGGCGCATCCGGACCATGTTCCCGTCATGGTGTTGGTAGAGGTCAAAGAGTCTTCCGTCTTTCCTGGGGGCGCCACTCCACTCAAGTTCGATGCCGAGCAGTTCAATGGCATTGATGAGGAAATCCTAGCGGTCTTCGACAACAATGACATTCTGTCGCCAGACGATGTTCGCGGTGATGCGGAAACGTTAAGAGAAACGATACTCAGCAAGGGGTGGCCATTGCTGGATTCGGTCAGAGGTAAAGTCCTCTTCGCGCTTGATAACGGCGGGGCGGTGCGTGATCGCTATCTCGCAGGGCATCCTTCGTTGCGCGACCGCCTCCTCTTTGCCTCAGTGGATGAAGACGATCCTGCAGCCGCTTGGTTCAGGATCAACGAATCGGTAAAGGACTTCGATCGGATCCAGCGCCTTGTGAAGGCCGGGTTTCTGATTCGCACACGAGCAGATGCCGGAACTGAGCAAGCGCGGAAGAACGATCGCTCCCAGAGAGACAAGGCATTCGCATCCGGCGCGCAGTTCATCAGCACGGACTATCCAGAACCTGATCCCCGGTTTTCCGATTACTCTGTGCGTTTCAAAGACGGCACGGTTGCACGTCGCAATCCACTCAAGCGACCGTGACCTCTGTCTTTACGGACGCTGCGATGAAGCATTGCTCGTGTGCTAGATGATGCAAGCGCTCCGCTTCTTCAGGTGTTGGCACTTTATCGCCGAGATACTTGATTTGAGGATGCAACGTGACCGAACTCACCCAGGGAACACCTTTGTCATTCTTGGTCATGACACCGATCGATTCATCCTCGTAACTCTCGATCTGGAACCCGGTTTTTGAGGCCACGTAGAGGTAGGTGAGCATGTGGCAACTGGACAGGGCGGCAACATAGGCCTCTTCAGGATCTACATGATCCGGATTGGAATAAGGGCGAGGGACCACCGAAGGCGACGGCGAGGCTGGGACGACGACACCACCGTCAAAGGCCCAAGTATGCTCGCGTGAATACTGTCCGCGAAGAAAATCTCCGCCATTAAAACTCCAAGAAATGGTCGCTCGGTAATCTGCCATGCAGGCAGCCTAGAGCCAAGTTGAGTGACAGATCAACTCCGATACTTGTCATTTAGACTGGGGCCCTGAGTGATCATCGGAAGGATCTTCTTTAGACGGTTCGCTTTGGTCTCTTCACGTTTGGCCTGCGCGATGTAATCGGCAAACTCTCGCTGCCGACCTTTCGTAAACTGACCGAAGGCCGAGCGCGTTTTCGCATTCTTTGCTAGAGCGTCTTTCAGTTCTGGAGGAATGATCAGCGGCTTGTTGCGTTCTGGCTTGATCTCCTTGCCCTGTGCCTGAAGCGCAATCGCTTCCTTCACGTAGGCGCTGATCTCCTTGCCTTGATGTCCTTCTTCGAGGCCATGCGCCACTGTCGAAGCGCTTTGGTTTTTCCTTCTAGAGTGTTCTGTAAGACCTGCGCGTCGTCACTCAAGAGCGCGCCCAGGTGAAACCATAAACCGAAGTAACTCTTGAACGCACCTATTCCTACCAGATTCTTGCCTTCGTAGGTGTAGCAAGGCGCTCCCCATTTGACTGTTTCTTCTAAGGTAGTCGCTGTGAGAATCTTGCGTAGTTGCTCGAGCTCGGGTGTCCACAAAGCATTCCCTTCAATGAATGCCTCGACCGTTTTGTAGCTCTTCATTTTAGTAAAGATGCAAACTTGCGTGTCTTGGCCAGAATCAGTGGTGTCTCTTTGCGACCATTTGCGTGGTTAGGTTTGACGCCAGATTTGAGCAGCAACTTGATCGTCAGCTGCAGGTTCTTGGTGTTCTTGATCGTTGAACTCACGGCGTCAAACAACGGAGTTTCGACTTTGAAATCTTCGATGTCGACAGAAGCTCCGTTTTCTAACAAGATTTTTGCTGTCTCGACAAAGCCGGCTTTGGAAGCGCGATGCAAGGCCGTCTTACCCTTGGTATCTTGATGATTCACGTCTGCGCCAAGGTCCAAGAGGCGCTGCACGTCTTTGGGATTCCCGCCGCGGTCGCCACGACAGAGGTAGACCAGGTCATCACCGTGAGGGGCCTTCGGCGATTTCCCGCCATAGGAAGAAACGATCTCAAAGAGCTCGCCTTCGTCAGGGAACACTTCAGGAGCATGACTGGGATCAGCCCCGTTTTCTAACAACAGTTGGATCCGTTTCGGATGCCGTTGTGCGGCGATGAAGAGCGCTTTCTCATTGCCTTGAATGGTCGCCCCTTTGTCTATCAGAAAGGCAATCGTTTCGAGGTCGCCTCCACGGGGAGCATAACAAAGCGGGGTTGCCCAGGGCGCCGCGACAAGATGTTGATCGATGCCGTCTTCGCCCATGGCTCCCATTTCGTATTGAGGATGCCCTTGGTTCAACCGCTTCAAACTTCTGCTTAGATACTTTCGAACCGAGGCACAATCTCCTAGAAAGGCGGCAGTGTGAATGTCAGTCTTGGCGCCTTTCTCGAGCAAGTAGTCCGCGACGTCATCATGTTTCTTAAAGCGCGCGATGGTGTAGCAACTCACGTCAACAAAGTAGGGGGGGGTAACTTGAGCTACAGGCGTTGATGTCCGCCTTGCGCTTTACCAGGTACTTGACCATGGCAAGCTTGCCGCGATGCGAGGCCCCCGCAACAGGGTGCGTCCGGAAGAGCCGAGGTGGTGGATCCACTTTGGTCGCGCTTTGAGGATCGCGCGGACCGCATCGAGGTCGCCATGCCCAGCAGCCGCCACGCCGATCTTCAAGAAGTCGCTCGCTTTGCCTGGAAAGGTGATTTCACTCATGACTAGCCGTTTGGGTCTGGGCTTGCTGATTCGTTGACATTCTGAGTTCCAATTGGGAGAAAGGACAGATTCTTTCCTCTAGTTTGTAACCGGAGCCTCACGGCGTCTCAGGAAACCTGTATGACAGCATCAACTTCTGAGAACTGCCCTGATTGTGGTCGGCCCATCCCGGAGAGCGCCCCCCAAAGGCCTCTGCCCGAAATGCCTCCTTTCCGAGGCCGCCGTTGAGACCGTTAAGATGGCTGGTCCCTTGCCGGACGATCCTTCCCTGGATGAGGTGAACGCGGCCTTTCCCTCGCTGGAGATCTTGGAACAGGTTGGCGCCGGAGGCATGGGGATCGTCTACAAAGCCCGCCAACGTCCTAGGTGGAGCCGCAACGTCAGCCCAGAGAAACTACTCGCTTGGTTCCGGGGACTTTTCGCGTCAGTATATGCCGATGAAGATGCAATCGTTCGTTCTTGGTCTTTTGGTGAGTTTTTCTCAATGGTCCCTCTTGACCGCTCAGGACGAGGCTCCGGCCACAAGTGAGGTCATCGTTTCCGGTCCCAAGGTTGGGACAGCGATTACACCAATTCATTGTGTCGGAAGCGGAAGAGAATTCGATGTTGCCGAGAAGTTGGGAACAGCGCCTGGAGCGATTCTCTTCATCCACGAACTCACGCGAAATACCGCTCCTGTGATCAATGGACTCGATCAGCTAGCATCGGATCATTCGATTCATGGATTTCGCACTTACACCATTATGTTAGGCGCGGACCGCACTGCAGGTGAAGATCAGACCAAGCGTGTCAATGGCTCGTTGAAACTTCGAAATCCCATTGTTCTCGGTCTCGATGGATCCGAGGGACCAGGCAACTACGCTTTGAATCGGAACGCGGCACTTACATTGATCTTCTGCAAGGATGGAAAGGTGCTCCGCAGCGAAGCGCTCACGGACACGGGACCTAACGATGTGCCGAAGATTCGCCAATGGGTGGAAGAAATTGCCGGGCCCTTGCCCAAAGGGCGGAGGGCCTTACTTGCCGCTCTTCCGACCGATGGCCCAGCGCTTCGTGAATTTGCCGTCGATCGAGCCCTGGAAGTCCAGCGACTTGAGGGAAAGCTCAAACGACTTCAAGAGAACAACCGCAATCGCAGTGGGCGCGCGATGAACAGACGCCCCGAACGTCCAAAGGCGAACGCGGATAAATCTGCTGATGAAACAAAGGCAACGGAGAAACCAAAGCGCCAGGGCAAGCCGCCAGAAGATTCCAAGTTGAACGCTCTCCTGAGATCCTTCATTCGGAAAACAAATGATGAAGCCAAGGCCGATGAGGTATACGCGAGGATCACCAAGCGCGCTGGGGAGAGTGATGCGCTCAAAGGCGAAGCGATCGAAATGTTCAAGCTTATGCTCAGCTTCCGTGATCGCTACGGAATTGAACACGCCCAGAAGCTCGCCGAAGGGTTTCTCAAAGAGCATGCCAAGTGAGATTCGGTTCGCTTACGTCGTTAGTGTAATTGCCTTCGCGGTGATGGCACTGCCGGTTCGTGCCGATTTCCGATACGAGATCGCGCCAATCTTTGCTAGACACGGCTGCGCAGCAGCGGACTGCCATGGCGGTGCCACTGGGCGAGGCGGGTTTAAGCTCTCGCTGTTCGCGACAGAGCCTCGTGCGGATTACGAGGCAATCACCCGTGAACTCGGCGCCAGGCGGATCGACTTTCAACATGCGAAGAATAGTCTTCTACTCAAAAAGCCTACCAAAACGGTCAAACACGAGGGTGGTAGGATCTTTGACAAGTCGAGTCAGGCCTATCAGCAATTGCTGCATTGGATCGAGTCTGGTGCCCCGTATGAAAGCAATAAACAGAGAGGGGCAAGCCTTGGTGGACTGAAGGTATCCAACGATCAGGATCGACTCACCGTCACCGCAGAGTTTTCCAAAGGAGAAGATCGGGACGTCAGTCACTTGGCAATGTTTGAGTCGACCGTACCTACTGTCGCCGACGTCGATGAGCATGGTGTCGTGACTCGACATGGACCTGGAAAAGCCTGGTTGCTCGCCCGGTATTCAGGCATGAGCGTGCGGACTCGCATCAACATTCCATTCCCTGGCAAGAATGTAAGGGTGGAAATAGGCGATCATCCGTTAGACCGAGCCTGGGCAGAAGCGTTGCAAGAGCAGAATCTAAAGCCTGCAGCCGAAGCCGCACCACATGTCTTAGCTAGACGGCTTTACTTTGATCTGGCCGGTCGTCCGCCGACACCCGATGAACTCAGAGCTTTCCTGTCAGAGCCACCAAACAAGCGCACAGCCGTCAGGAGCAAGATTCTCCTTTCCCGTGAGGCATTCGTAGATGCGTTTGAGCCGCACATCGAATCGTGGTTTGTGCAGCCCTCCCGTAATCGAGATCTCTCACGTGTGGGCGACGCTCTTGGTAAGAATGAGCCGCTCTCAAGTCTTGTCAGTGATCTCTTTCGGCCTGGCTTAGGCTTAAAAGGCGACCCACGCGACCAGGCTGAGTTCGTCGGCTCCCAATTGCTTGGTATTAGCATCGGTTGCGCTCGATGCCACAACCATCCGCATGATCGCTGGACGCAAGCCGAGCACCTTCGTTTCTCAGCTCTCTTCCGGACTCGTCAGGAAGATGGTCAACTGGCACTCGATCCTTTTTACGTTCCTGGCGAAGGCCATCGACCAGTCATGCCAGCGCTACTACCTCTGGGCAATGTTCGTCAGAATCCAGGTGTTTCGCCGGACACGGTCTTGACCTCGTTTATTGTCGATGGCGGTCATGACCTATTTTCAAGAAACATCGCCAATCGTGTATTCGAAATATTGATAGGTCATGGACTTGTAAATGCTCCCGATGATCATCGGATATCGAATCCTCCGATCCATGGGTCCGTTCTTGATGTGCTCGCCTCACACTTCAAAAAATCAGGCTATGACTTGCGCAAGTTGGTCCGGTTCATCGTCACGTCCAAGGTTTACGCCCTGGCCAGCGATCCACTAGATGTGAACTCGCTCGCTGGTGACCCCGCTCTCAAGTATTTCGCACGACGAGAAGCTCGATCACTCACACGCCCCCAATTTCAGAAAGCCATCCGATCAGTCATCGGTCACGAGCCATCCCATGCAGTCGGCAAACGAAGAGACTTATCGATGATGGAGTCGGACTCTTCATCAGAAACGACCTCACCCCTCGCCGATCAGTTGGCGCTTCTCAATAGTGGCCTCATCCAGCGTGGCTTGGCGACCAACGGGAATGAAGTAGAAGTGATCTTCACCTTCTCCGCGAGTGCCGAGCAAGCTCTCGAGGAACTCTTCACCCTGGTGCTCTCGCGGACGCCTCGAGACGAGGAAGTTGAGCAATTTCTACCCATTGCTACGAAAGCTCTTTCTAAACCGCAAGCGCGCGACGACCTTACAACAGCCCTTCTACTCAGCCGAGAATTCGGATCCATCCGTTAACTGCCATGAACTCTCCAAGCCGCCGCCAGTTTATAGGGACCTCCATGGGAGCTCTGTCATTCCTCCCAGGATTGCTTCATTCGGCGCCATTGTTGAAAGGAAGCAAGAAGAAGGCGTTCATTCTTCTTTGGTTAGACGGCGGCATGTCTCATATCGACACGTTCGATGGCAAGCCCGAAGCATCACCGGATATTCGTGGCCCGCTGGACAGCATTGAATCTGCCACTGAGGGTGTCTTTGTCTCCGAGCATCTACCCAAGATTGGAAGGCTGATGGATCGATGCTCATTGATTCGGTCGATCACGAGTCCCGAGGGAAACCATGATCGTGGAGCCCACTACATGCTCACGGGTCGAAGATTGACGCCATTGCTAAGCTACCCGTCGTTTGGCTCCTACCTGCATCTCGATGATTCCGGTGACGATCGGGTACCCCCTTACATTGCCATACCCGATGCACACGTCTATGCACGGCAGGGATTTCTGCCATCGATGCGTGCGCCCTTCGAACTAGGAAGCGCCCCAGGAAAGCCGGGCTATCGTGTTCGCAATCTGCAACCGCCTCCACAATTGGAGAGGGCCATGAATCTCCTCAAAGCAGTGGACCAACTGGATGGGCCACCGCGCTCAGAATCCGAAGCCGCCCGCGATGCCGTCCTCCAACAAGCCGGCAGCCTTTCTCTGAATCCAAAACTCCGGGAGCTGTTCGATCTCAAGAAAGAAGATGGGGCGACGCAGAAACGTTATGGCAATGGAACGATCGGCCAATCCTGCCTTCTCGCCCGAAGATTGATCGAAGGAGGCGTGCGCACCGTCCTCGTGCGTGACAAGGGATGGGATCACCACACAAACATTCTCAGTTCGCTCACCACCGGATTTCCTCCCAAGCTCCCAGCTGTCGACAACGCGGTGTCTGCACTGCATCACGATTTGGAATCCCGCGGCATGCTAGAGGACGTGGTAGTCTTAATCGCCAGCGAATTCGGACGTACGCCTCGCATTAATCCGTCGGGCGGCCGAGATCACTGGTCACGTGCGAGCTCGGCCTTACTCTTTGGCGGTGGCATCAAGGAAGGGGCTGTGGTCGGAAAGACCGATGCTCGCGGCGAGGAACCGATCGAGCAGCCGGTGAGCCCAGCAGATCTCTTCTACACCGTGCTCTCGGCTCTCGGTGCGAACACCGATCACATTCTAACCACGCCAAGCCGTCGCCCGATCCGAATCGTCGATGAGGAAGCGGTGCCTGTTAGAGGTGTATTGACCACTTAGCAAATGCGAGTTGTCTTCCTAGCACTTTTCCTGAGGACTCTCTCGTTTGGAGCCGAAGAGGTTTGCCATGTTGGCCCAGTGACAGGAATCGCCATCGGTGAGAATACGATCTACTCCTGTTCTCAAGCGGGTATTCTTTGTCGCGACGAAAGTTCCACTACATTTGTCGAAGTCGCTGCACCGGATTTTCGAATAATCGATATCGTCGCCATCGATGATGGGCAGTTGGCTGTCTGTGGCGGGCTCCCTGGCACTTCGGGTATCATCGGCATCCTGGATATCGCCTCAAGTGAAATGAAGACGCGAACCGTATCCAAGGACCTCATCTATGCGCTAGCCTACTCCCGGCCGACAGGAACGCTTGCAGTCGCCTGTGCGGACGGAAACGTGAAGCTCTTAAGACTTCCGCTAGAATCCTCAGATAAGCCTATCGTCACTCACAAACATACTGCCGCTGCACGTGCCGTCGCCTTCTCTCCTGAAGGAAAGTTGCTAGTCTCGGGTGGTCTAGATGGAGTCCTTCTGGTAACGCATTTGGGTGAAGGGCGATCACCACGCGTGCTTCAAGAGCACACCGCGGGCGTGGAGAGCTTGACGTTCTCCGCTGATGGCAAGCATTTCGCGTCGGGAGCACGCGATTCCAAAGTTCGCCTTCATTCGACCGATGGACGACTGATTCGAACCTATAGCGGCATTGGGATGGAGAATGAACTCGCAGCAGAGCGTTTACCTGCACGCGTCTGGGCATTGGCTTGGGATGATACCAGGCTCGTTGCAGGAACGTCAAAAGGGCAACTCTACTGCTTATCTAACTCCGACGATCAATGGACTCTGTTGGAGAATATTAGAGAATCCATTTACGTGCTTGGCTTTGACTCCAGCGGCTTGCTTTGGGCTGGAAGTAACGCATCGCTTGTGCGAAAGTAGCTGGTTATTCGAGGTCTTCGGAATCACGAGCAAACCTAACGGCACGCGTGTCGTGCTCATTTCCAGTGGACAACGTGAGCGTCTCGTAAAGCTCCGGACGACGCGCCTTCATCCATCGGACACCCGTGCACCAGTCACGTAATACGGGATCGAGATCAGCGATCACCATATCATTCTCAATACTGCACGATTCCTGCAGTATTCGACCGTAGGGATCCAGAATCATAGCATTTCCGGTGCGCACTTCGTCATCGTCCACGCCAACTCCGTTGCTGAAGATAAGAAACAGTCCGTTGTCATGAGCACGAGACGGCAGCCACCGCATGATCCACTCGCGCCCATCCTTCCCCTGGCAAGCATCTCGAATTGCTTGTGGCTCTTCCTTCCGGGCATGCCAAAGCGCAGGATCAATCCTTTTCATCCCATGAGGACTGCGGGAATCACAGCCCCCAGTTTGGTGCGGAGCAATGAGCACTTCCGCCCCCATGAGCGCTGTCATACGAACGTTCTCCACGATGTTGTTGTCATAGCAAATCAACACCCCAGCACGGACACCATTCGGAAGATCAAACACGGTGTAAGATTCACCCGACGCCATGTACTCACTGATAAAGGTATGCAGCTTACGATGTCTAGCCCACTTGCCGTTTGGCATCGCGACGACATAGCTATTATAGAGACGGCCATCGACATCGCGCTCAATGAGGCCTGCGCCAATGCTCGCCTTGTTCTCTTTGGATAGCGCGAGCAGAGCACTCGTGGTTTCCCCATGAGGAATCTCCTCGGCCAATGCCTCGATGTCAGGACGGTCCAATTTGCGAACATGCCAGTATCCCGTCACACACATCTCGGGAAACACGATCAACTCGACGCCCTGCTGAGCGGCATTTCGGACAAAGGACTCAACGAGCCGGAGATTACCAGCCTTGTCGCCTGGCAGATGATTGAGCTGAACCGTCGCGACACGTAAAGGAGACATGGACATGCATTGTTAAACCGCTAGAAGTCCAAACAGAATGACACAATCTAGTATTATAACCAGCCCTATCCATCTTTCCCTCACTCACTACCTTCCCTAAATTCCTTAAATTCTGTAATTCAGTCTAAAGCAAACCTGTCGGGAGGACTCCATCATGGAGTAGATATCAGTCAAGAGCCTCGTTGTCGGTCATCTGCTTCAATGGTTTGAGAATGGCTGGAATCGGTAGAATCCTATTGTCGTTACTGCCCTCGACGGGCAACTAGACCCCGACATTTTTAACATCTTCGTTATACACAGGAGCGCCGAACCCAAGAATCTCGGTGCGATACACGAGTCTTGGCCGCTGGTCGACTGCCGTGGCGTAGCCACTACAAACCCCTAGCTCACGGTTGAGGTCCTCACCCAATCGGCAGAACGCGAGCACTTTCTCAAACAGACCAACCTCAACATACTCGCCTAGATTGACAGGGGTAAATGCCACCCCATCTGCTTCCTCACTGTCCTTGTTTGGCAGAATGAATGCCAGGTTCAGGTTCAGGTTTGGTCCTGGTAGACGGGTTCATTCGGGACCCCAGTACCATCACCGAGCACGAGCTTGATCTGTCTAGACTCTACCTTGATATTCACTTCTACCCCTTCCGCTTCGCATGCCAAATCGCTTTGATTCGTAAGATGATGACACAGCCGCGATCGCGGCCTCAATTTGGGCTTTGATTGTCAAGACAAGTCAAGTCATTCGGCCAGGGACGACCCGTCACTGAAAGCTCTGTTTATCAGAATAAAAGAAACGAGAAATAAGGTCACTAAGAGAGGAGAAACTTTTATAGGAAGACCGTGCAAGCCCGCATTCTAGCTCGGAAGACCAAGGTGGCACTACTAAAAGGCACTCGTCTCATCAGTCTGTGACCCTTGAGACGTCTTGTTCAGCTTTTCAGGCAAGAGGACAAAGTCTATAATCCTGCCTAAATACTAACCGCACGATCACTCTATCAGCCATCTTGGGCGCTGAAACAGTGAGCTTACCCGCAAATAATCTACACCTCTCAGAATGCACTTGGACTAACAACGATAGATTATTCGGATTCCAGGACTTCAAAACTCAGCCCAGCATGAGCCTGCAACCGTTTGAGCAATCGGTCACCGAGAGCTGTAGCAGGTGTCCAGAAACCTCCGCCCAGAGCGGACTTCGGGATATCCATGGCGAGACACGCGCCGGCCTCTCCTAACATTCTCGCTGTTGACCCGTAACCTGGATCGCGATCTCCTACGACTCTTGAACGCAAGCGGTACCCAGCAGTGGTGGTGCCGAGAAAGTGGAGGTCAAAGAATCCGGACTGCTGCGCCTGCTGGCTAGGCCCGTGTCCAGGTGCGGGCAGTGCAAACCTCGTGAGCAGCCAGCGCGTCGGCGGGAAAGCAGCACCGACCATGAACGCTCCGAGCCCAGTCGTTATCCCAAGCGCCGTCAGTCGCCCCCTAATACTGCACCCCGTAAGCGTCGCTTCGTCATAGCGAAAATCCATGCCGTAGGGATGCGCTTGCAGTGTGTTAGATCGATGCACAACGGGCGTGTTGACCGCCGCCATCACGAAGGGCGCGCACCAGGCTTCGAAGTCAGCATCCCAGCTCGGTGCCGATACCGTCGACTGCAGGACAGGCTCGATAGATTCTGGGTCACACAGTAAGTAGGGATTGCCCAGCTGTTTCCTCAGGGCAGGATCGGCTGCAGCCTGCTTGATCACATTAAGCAGGCTAGCCACCGTGCCTCCAGAGACTCCACCTCGCATCGCTTTGACCCGCATCTTCACCGAAGTGCATGGCTGGCCAAAGCGCCTAACAGCCTCCTGCTGTAGGAAAGCCACTCCGAGATCGGACGGAATGGAGTCGAACCCGCAGCAGTGAACCAAGCGGGCACCACTCGCGCGCGCTGCCGACTGGTAGCGATCGATCATCTGGCGGATCCAGAGCACCTCACCAGTCAGGTCGCAATAGTCGGTGCCGGTCTGCACGCACACCTTGATCAGCGTCCCGCCATTAAGGGCGTATGGCCCTACGGTGGAAATGACGACGCGGGCGCGAGCACACATCGCCCGCAGAGCAGGCTCATCGTCAGCGTCCGCCACTAACAGCTCAAGCCGTGCGGCTCCCGGACCGAGTTTGTCGCGCAGCGTTTCGAGTTTCGCCTGCGACCGGGCAGCAGCGGCCCACTTTAGAGAACCAGTCGTGCCATGTCGGTCACCTAGATAGCGACACAGAATCTGACCGACAAAACTGGTGGCTCCGAAAACCAGAACGTCCAATTCGGGAGCCTTTATACGCCTTCTTCGCTCCCTTGCTGTTGGTTCATTTTTTTAACCATCCGTTGGCCGTAGGCATGCATGAGACTGGGAAAATAGCGCTGAATCATCCACAATACCTTGGCGTGCCCAGTCACCGGAATGACGGCCTTGTTTCTCGCCACGCCTTGCAGCGCTTTGAGGGCACACTCTTCTGATGTCATTGCCATCTTGAGTATCCACGCCGTCAACTTTTCGTCCGGAGGTGGTCCAACCGTCTTGCTTTCGAGGATCGGCGTCTTGATAAATCCCGGGCACACAACACTAACTTTAACCCCGTGTGCGACCGCCTCGGCACGAAGCGAGGTCGATAGCCCGACAACCGCGTGCTTTGAGGCGCAATAGGCAACGATACCCAATGCTGGAACCAGGCCAGAAACGCTAGCCATATTCACGATGTGCCCGTGGCCCTGCCCTATCATCACGGCATAGGCGGCGGCCGAGCCAGCGAATACCCCGTTCACGTTGACGTCGAGAACCCGTTTCCAATCGGCAGTTGAGTGGTAACGAAACTCGCCGAGGACAGCAATGCCCGCATTGTTGAACATGTAGTCGAGGTGCCCTTCTTCGTCGGCAATACGTCTAACAAAGCTTTCAACAGCACTGCTGTCGGTAACGTCAAGATAATGCGCCGAAGCTCTGCCACCTGACCTACAGATCTCCTCCGTAACGTTCATGACAGCATCATGCTGAACATCGGCCAGCATAACGTTGGCACCGTGGTTGGCTAAACGGCGCGCCAAGGCTCGACCGATGCCAGACGCTCCACCGGTTACCACAGCAACCTTGTTGTTGAATCTACTCACGGGGCGAAGTCTAACGGGGATTTCAGTGTTTACCATCCGCATTCGACTTCGTAAACGCCACGGATCTGATGGCGGGGACAATCTCGAAGTGTTTTAGGTTCAGCTTTCGATGTTGCCACTTAAACGTGCGGGCACTGTAAGGATAGAGCGTCGGGATTTCTCCACTTGGACGCTTGTACCAACTGTTGCAGCTGGCAGCCCAGACAGTCTCACGCAGATCGCGCTGAATGTGTTTGTTGTAATCGGTATGAGCCTGTTCGGTCACCGACATCAGTTGATCATTCCCAGCAATTTCAATGCATTGCATAATCAGCTCCAAAGCGGCTTCAATCATATACAAGATCGATGTCGAACCGACGCCAGTGTTAGGGCCGGTGACCATGAAAAGATTGGGAAAGCCCGGCACAAAAGTACCGCGGTAGGCAGCAGGCAGATCCTTCCAACGCTTCTTCAAACTGATGCCACCCGGCCCAATTATCGGAATCTTGTCCAACCAAGCATCGAGATTGTAACCGGTGGCATAGATGATCACATCAGCAGTATGGTGGCGATTGTCGGCTGTCGTGATACCGCTGGAATCGATGTGATCGATAGCGGACGTGGTTAATGCCACGTGTTCCAAATTCAACGTCTGATAGAAATGATCAGAAAGGAGCACGCGTTTACAGCCCATTGGGTAATTGGGGATCAGTCGTTCATGCAAGGAAGTATCGTCGACAGTCGAACGTATGTAGTTTTTCACCAAGGCCTCGCCTTTGCGGCGGACGAGATTGTCATCCTTTGTCTTCACAATTTGGAAGTTCACCAGTTCGCTGCGGGCGAAGATGTAGTGGCGGTAGAGACGCTGGAACCATCTCCATCTTGCAAAACGAGACTTTTCCTTGGGCGAATAGTCACCATCGTTGCGAGGCAATATCCAGTTGGGAGTGCGCTGGAAAACCGATAGGTGTCGGGCAATCTTGGCCACCTCCGGGACAATCTGGATCGCGCTGGCAGCACTCCCGATGACCGAGACCTTCTTGTCCTTCAAATCGACATGGTCATCCCAACGAGCGGTATGCATGGCGTCCCCTCGGAATTGATTCATCCCTGGAATATTCGGGTACATGGGGTGATGCAGCCCGCCAGTCGCGACGATCACTTGGTGCGCGCGTACACTACTGGCGTCAGCGAAGTGAAGCTTCCAATGCGAACTCACCTCATCAAACTCAATGGATACCACTTCGGTTCCCAATCGTAGAGACGGCGAGACGTTGTATTTATCGACACAGTGTTCGATGTAGGCGCGAATCTCCTCCTGCGGGGAATACACCCGCGACCAATTCGGGTTCGGCTCGAACGAGTAACAGTACAAGTGGGACGAGACATCGCACGCGGCACCGGGATAAGTGGTGTGATACCAGGTGCCACCGACGCCGCTGGCTTTGTCGAAGACGCGGAAATTCGTGATCCCTTGTTCCAATAATCGAATGGCCGCTCCGACGCCGCTGAAGCCAGCGCCGATAATGGCGACATTCAATAGTTGCTGCATCACTCGGCTTAATCGCTTTCTGCGCGACGATGGCGTGCCGCACGAGGTCTGTAAAGTTCGAGTCTCAGAGTTTCACACACCAATCAACCTAGCAATCCGGCTACCCAGCTATTTCGGCAGTCGTCGCAGAATAAAGTGACTTGATGAAGCAAGTCGCCGGTCTCGATCGAAATCAAATTAAACAAAAGACCAAAAACGAAACCGACCCTACAACCACGTGAATACTCGAAACCGTTCCAAACCCGCAGAGGGACCTCATTGGAATACCGCCCTCTACTAAGAAGCGCTATCCTGAAGGTTGCCAGGCTTCCGCTTCAGATCGCCAGCATGAGTGTAAATTGGCGCTTTCTTCAAACAATCATTCCCGCCCTTCCTCTTTCAACTCATTCAAGAGGGCAATAGCTTCATCGACGACTCGCTCGCCGGTTCCGGGCTCCGCGTAACTGTGGAATCCGGTCCAAACCTGGTAGCCACCGAGTTCGTGGGCGTCTTTGTCAGGAAGATAGCCAATCCAATCATTGGCAAGTTCAGCCACATAGGTGTGACGATACGGAGAGCGATTCTTGATATCGACGCCGAGTTTGGTGAAAAACTCTGCAGGCACACCAACCATGGCCACATCACCAATGACCATGGCGTGCACCCAGGTCTCGCGTTCTTCACCTTGCATGCTCGCGAGCTGCTGTCGCATCCGTCGGAAGATGGGAACGAAATTGTCCGCCGATTCGCCAACCCATTTACGGCAATACGTGCTAACCGCAGCCTCTTCAGCAGCTTCATCAAAGGTACGCACTCTATATTTGAACGACTCTTTGCGAGAGGCAAGTCGCTTCACCGGTCGACGTTCGGCCTTCGTCAGGGCTTCTTTGACTGCCGACGCGATTCGATCCGTAGCTTCGGCACAAGAAAGAGTAAGGTTGTGCGTGGAACCAGAAGCTCCTTCGACAAAGCTAAAGACGCCTCCTAAATCTTTCTCGAGGCGCTGGCCAGCCAATCCATAGAACGAAGGCGATCTCACGCCAGGCTTAATCGTCCCTATGGTATGCGTCGAATGATTGAATAAGACCGCCTGTAGGACCCCGAGGCCTTCGTCAGAAGGTTCGCTGAACGCGAGGACGGGAAGCTCCGGATCAAACGGTCCCGTGGACCTGACAAACTCTCGGCGACCGATCCAATAAATACTCCCATCGGGGAGCAACTGGCGGCTGTTCTGGCCGATAGTGGCTTCACGCCCAAGATGAAAGTGAAAGTCACATTCATTCGCTGATAGCTTGGCGTGGGCTTTCTTGACGGCGGAAACGATTCCCTTCTGGACACGCATGGTGAAGCCAAGATCAGCAGCATACCCATGGACCTGCATAGTGCTCGGCGCGTGGTGCGTGTGGGTACAATTAATGAGAATGTTAGCAAAAGGGATTTCCGTTTCGTCTTCGATCTCCTTGGCCGCAACGTCGAGAACATCGCGGGTGATCATGAGGATATCGAGAGTGACGATCGCCAGCGTGACATCTTCCTTTTCCAGCACGATGGCGATGGCCCGTAGTTCCCCTTCCTGTCCTTGAGCGACACCTGGATGAATACCACCCGCAACGGGCATGTGATCGTTAGCTTTCAGGTTGACCGCAGCGGCTCCCACGCGCACACCGTCACCAGCCTGAAGTAACTGAGGAATAACTATCAGAAGCCCGAACAGCAGACACAGCTTCCAGATACTGTTCAGGAATGTCGTTCGCATGGAGCCATGCTGATGCGTATGGTGAGGAATAGAAAGCGCTATCGCCAGACAGTGCCAACTCTGCTCACTGTATTACCTCTCAAGATCACCCACATTCTAGAGGCGGCGAAGATCTAGAAACTGCAGCACGGCAAAGACAAGGACGATGTCTGCATTGGCGATGAACATTCAATTTTTCCCAGCCAAAAGAAGACCGAGCGATATGATCAGAATGCTCCCGATAACCCAAGCAAGGTCAAGACCAACGGCGATGGAAGCTTTCAACGCATTCACCGTCTCGAGAATCGAGGCGGCCAACAGTCCAATCGCGAAAACAATCAACGAAAGGCCGATTCCAAGAATCACGATGGATTGCGAGAAGCCTGCAAAGGACGCAATGGACTGATGGGCGACCGCGAAGGTAAGACCTGAACAAAAGAGAAGACGGTATTTCTTTTTAAGCTCAAGCAAAGCAGGATAGTGTTTGTATTTGAAGTATTCATGCAACTTCGTGTGATGATGTTATTGAGGAGAGTGTTAGAAATTTAGGTCGCGATGGTGTCCAATCGATTGGCAATGGCCGTTCTCGCTAGGGTGAAGGCCCGGGAGTAATCCAGAAGTTGCTAAACTCCATTCGCCTCTTGGACGAATGCAAGGAATTCGAAGACAAGCTGCCTAGCACTCACGTCCTGAGACAGCTCGTTCCGCTCTTACGCTTGCAGCGTCTCGTCTTCCAATGCATTGATTTACCTCTTTGTTAGAGACGCAATCTGCTCGCGGACCAGTCCAGGTCGACCATCGAATTCGGTGGAAGCTGCGGCAAAGAAGCCCCCCTTCGAAACACATTGCTTCCCGCGTAGGTGAACCAGAGTTCGACCATGACTCTCAATCGTTTGATTCCTGCCTCAATCTTCGAGGCAGGTTCCACGATCGCCTCGATAAAGATGTCGCAGGCCGTATCGATGGTCGCCAACAGGAGATCCACCTTCGCCCCAAAGTGGGCGAAAAGGCGGCACTTGCTCATCGAGACCTCCTTCGCAAGCCGAGCAATCGTCAGTCCTTCCGGACCTTCCGCCGAGGCGATGTTGTTGGGCTGCTTGAGGATCCCGCGGCGCGTCCGCCCCCCAACGGTCTCTCGGGCCTTGGGACCACCAAATTTCGTTGGACCGTTCACCGCCCATAAAAGCATGAGCGTTCGTTTTAATTAAACGCTATTTCAACTCGAATCAGATCATGCAAAGACCTGACAGGAGGCTTCAACGTTCCCAACCTTTGATACCTTCGTTCCCTCCTGTTCAACCCCACTACCAATCCTCCGATTGGTAACTTCGCCTAGCCGAAGATCTCGGTCAGCGGACTACCACTATCGACAATAGGCATAGGGCGGCCTTCGCGATTGGGAAGAAACAAATCGGGATCGATGCCTAAAGCCCAGTAGATCGTCTTAGCCAAGTCCTCAGGGCTCACGGGATTCTCGGTCGGATACGCGGCATGGTCGTCCGTCTTGCCGTAAACAATGCCTCCTCGGACTCCGGCACCAGCAATGAGACAAGGGAAACAGGTGCTCCAATGACCGCGGCCCCAGTTGGGTTCACCCTTCGGCGTGCGCCCCATCTCGCCCATGGCAACGACCAAGGTTTCGTCTAACAAACCACGCTCGTCTAGATCTTCTAAAAGCGCAGCACAGCCCTGATCAAAAGTCGGCAACAAGTGCTTCTGCACGTCGTCGCTGTTGCGATGTGAGTCCCAACTGTAGCCGTCTACGCAATCATAGTGCACGGTCGTGAAGCGCACACCAGCCTCGACCAAACGACGCGCCATGAGGCACGATTGCCCAAATAGATGTCGCCCGTAGCGGTCACGTAGCTTTGGCGATTCGCGATCGATTTGGAACGCATTGCCTGCTTTGTCTGAGGATACCAGTGCTAGGGCACGCTGCCGATTGCGATCCAGGGTATCCGCTTGTCCCGAATCTAATTTACGCTGTAAGGCTTCAAACTGATCTAGCAGGGAACTGCGCGTCTGAATGCGTCCGATATCCAACTCAGGGGACAAGCCCTCGATCTTAAAGGTTAATTCGTCATCGGTGCAATCGCGCCAATACGGATTGTCATCAGCATCGCGTTTATTGATCGCTGTCGTGAGTGGATTGTAGGCATTTCCTAACCAACCTCCAAATTGACCGGGACGCCGGTACTGCCCCTGATCTTGCAGGCGGCCTAACCAATTGGGGAGTGCTGCGTAAGCGGGCATCGGAGCTCCTCGATTCGCCTTGTTCTGTTGGCTAAGGTATTCAACGACCGATCCCATAGACGGCCAATCCTGCGGCGTGGCCACGAAGCCACCACCGATGGGGATCTGCCAACGCTTACCCGTTTGGATGTAGTGAGCAGCGCCGCTGTGATCGTTGTAATCGTGGGTCATGCTACGGATGACCGCAAACTTGTCAGAGATCTTGGCCAGGCGATGCAGATGGTCGCTAATCAGGAGATCGGGTGTACGACAAGCAATTGGCTTAAACGGTCCGCGAATCTCTTGCGGCGCTTCCGGTTTCATGTCGAACGTTTCAAGCTGACTCGGACCACCAAAGAGAAACATGAAGATCACAGACTTGGCCTTGGCGCCAGCAAACGGCGTTTGAGCTTGCTCCGCAGCAAGGAGTCCTGGCAAATTCAATCCTAACAAACCAGCGCCGCCGACCTGTAGAAGCTCGCGCCGCGAGATGCCAGCACAGGATCGCTTTGGAAGGCCATTTACCGTGATCATAGTAGAAAGATGATGCCACGAAAGACCAATCAATCAAGATATCCTGCAACCTGGCAGTTTCTATGCCGACGCCGCCAGGCTATCGATGCCCTGGAGCGCATCTGAGGAGCAGACGATCCACGGGTGGCACAAACCGCCATCGCTGTCATGTCGAACGATCAGCCACCTCACTCTTCAGGAAAGCTGCCACCCACTTCGTAAGCCATTACCTGGATCTCTGAAGAGACGACCTTGCTCTATGAGTTGGCGTCACAGGTCCGCTAGTAAGCGCATGCTCTCGTTCCTTGATCATATTAACAGCATGGTGATTTGACGACTCCATATGATCACCAAAGCGAAAGCGTGGTGTCGTCCATAACATTCCCGTCAATCTGTATGGAGAATTCCTAGAGATGGGCCCTTTCCAGTTCCGCGGTCTTACCAAGGCTCTGAACTTGCTCCTCTAACAACTAATATCGCTCCTATGCGGCCTTCTACGGGATATGACCACCACCACTTTGGCTAGGCCTGGCAGGACGACTAACATCATGGAAAGGGCGTTTGTCTTAAGGAAGCCGCTTCCAACACAATGATGCTGGGCCTGGCGAAAGAGCCCGCTGCGGCAACTGCTCAAAGTCGCCAAGGCTCGCTTTTACAGGGCTTACGCATGAAGGATATGGACGCCAAAACGAGGGGTTTCGGGTATTTCTGAACTCCTGGTAATGCCCATTCAATGCACTTTCTGATAATTTCCATACCAGAGAAGTGCCATCAAATATACCTGCTCAGTTCTTGCGTAAGCCCGGTCGCCTTTAGCCTAAAAACGGCAACGGGACCCCTGAAATACTAGTAAAGCGTTGGTTTTCAACGATTCTCGATTGCTCGGCAATGAACCCTGAGGATGACAACCACCTGGTGCTCAGGGGCCTGCAAATCAAGGGTGGCGCGCTGTTGCGCTGATTCCATCGCAGTTTTTAGGTTTAGCACCCAACCGCTCTCGTAAATGAGATTTAGATTCTATAAAAGATGCAAATACGGCTGTTTGCCATAAATAAGTCTAAGTTTATCATAATATTCATGCCCCAAAAATCTCCTATCGCCGTCATTGGACTCGGCTGCCGCTTTCCTGGCAGTCCGGGGCCGGAAGCGCTCTGGGACCGGCTGGCTGCTGGGGAGGACTTGGTGACACGGTGGCCTAAGGAGCGGTGGGATCTTCTGCGCCCCTTCTTCCCCCACCTCCCCGCCTACGATCCTGACGATGCTCCGTGGGGAGGTTTCATCGAGGACATCGACCGCTTTGATGCGGACCTCTTTAGAATGACTCCCCGGGAAGCCAAAGCGTTAGATCCACAGCAACGCCTTCTGTTAGAAATCGCCTGGGAGGCCTTTGAAGACGCCGGACAGGGGCCAAATGACCTTTCAGGATCCAGAACCGGAGTGTTTCTCGGCATGTCCAGCCACAACTATGGTGTGACGTCCTACAACCGAGCTGAGACTGATCTCTATACAACGACGGGCACGAGCAATGCAGTCGCCGCAAACAGACTGTCCTACCAGTGGAACCTGCGAGGACCGAGCATGACCATCGACACTGCCTGCTCCTCTTCACTCGTCGCCGTTCATCTCGCCTGCAGGAGCCTGTGGTCCGGAGAATCCACAGCGTCTTTGGCTGGCGGCGTTTCGTTGATGCTTCTACCACAAGTCACTCAGAGCTTCGCCTCGGCGGGGTTCATGGCAAGTGACGGCCGTTGCAAGGCCTTCGACGCGCGGGCCGATGGCTATGTGCGCGGTGAAGGCGCGGGGTTGGTTCTCCTGAAACTCCTGCCAACGGCCATCGCCGATGGCGATCGCATTCACTGCGTCATTCGAGGTACGGCGATGAACCAGGACGGCCGCAGCAACGGCCTGACAGCCCCTAACCGACACGCTCAATCTCAACTTCTCCGAGACGCTTATGAAGATGCGGGTATGGAGTCCTCTGAGGTGGACTACATCGAAGCCCACGGAACGGGAACGAAACTCGGAGATCCCATGGAAGCGAAGGCTCTCGCGGAAGCGTTGGGGACAGCACGGCGAACAGATCGTCCATGTCTCGTCGGTGCCATCAAGACTAACATAGGCCATCTCGAAGCCGCTGCGGGAATCGCTGGGCTCATCAAGACTGTCCTGGCCATACGCCATCAGCGGATTCCATCCAATCTTCACTATCAGTCTCCCAATCCTCTCATCCCCTTTGATTCGCTAGCCCTCAAAGTGCCGACCCGTCTAACACCGTGGCCAAACACCGCTCAACCAGCCCGAGCCGGGGTGAGTGCCTTTGGCTTCGGGGGTACCAATGCCCACGTCGTGCTTGAACAAGCTCCTGCCCCCTCAATTCCTCAGTACACTGACGACCGTGCTTCCACTCATCCTCACATTCTCACGCTGAACGCGCGTACACCCGATGCCCTCAATTCGTTAGCACGCCGCTACGTCAACCATTTCGAGCGACATCAAGAAATATCCGTGGCAGATGCCGCTTACACTTCCCAGGTTGGAAGGGCAGCTCTACGATACAGGACGAGCCTGACAGCGAGAAGCCGCGAGGAGATGCTGGCGAAACTGAAGGAGACCGCGATGTCTTCGACATCCAAGAAGAGCGCCGTCACTCCCTCGCCCTCCGTCGCCTTTCTGTTCACAGGCCAGGGCGCCCAGTATCATCGGATGGGTCTGGCACTCTACAAAACTCAATCAGTTTTCCGCCAGCAGATGGATGCCTGTGCCAAGGCTCTTTCCGAATCTCTTGAGATCCCGCTAATTGACATCCTCAGGGGCGCGGGCAATGACCCGATCCTGTTGGACCAGACCAACTACACACAACCAGCCCTCTTTGCCCTGGAACTCTCCTTGGCCCGGCTCTGGATTTCTTGGGGAATCCAGCCGGACTATTTGTTAGGGCACAGCCTCGGCGAATACGTGGCAGCGACGCTCGCCGGAGTCTTTTCTGAGCGGGATGGAATTCGACTGATCGCAGCACGGGGGCGCCTTATGGCCGCGCTACCTCAAAACGGGAGCATGGCTGTGGCTGAGACCGACGCAGAATGGGTCAAAGCACAGATCAAAGAGGAAAGCGATTCCGTTGCCATAGCAGCAATTAACGCGCCTGACCAAGTCGTCCTCTCCGGCGAGCAAGAGGCGATGGACAATCTGATTGCCTCCATTCGGAACGCCGGCCACAAGGTCAGACCGCTCCAAGTTTCCCATGCCTTTCATTCTCCGCTCATGGAACCCATGCTCGGAGAGTTTGAAGAGATCGTCCGCTCAACCCAGCTTTATCCTCCAGACAACGGGCTTAAGCTCATTTCAAATCTCACCGGTAGGTTCGTCGGCGACGAAATTGCCCAACCGGAGTATTGGTGCCAGCAAATTCGGAACACGGTCCGATTTGCCGAGAGCGTCCGCTCCCTCGAAAAGTGTCAGTGCGACGTCTTTCTGGAGATTGGACCACACGCCATCCTCAATCCACTCGTGACCCGAAACCTCTCTGAGGAACCTTCAGGAAACAGCCCACTCTATGTCCAAAGTCTAATCAAAGGAAAGGACGATTCCCGCGTCATGCATGAATCTCTTGGGGCCCTTCACGATCGGGGGTGCCAGGTTGAGTGGGCAGCACTCCATCAGGGCAAGCCTCGGTCCCGCATCGAATTGCCCACATACCCCTTTCAGCGGTCTTCATTCTGGATCGATCCCGGGCCAGTGCCAGCCAGTTCTCTTCAGGCAAATCACGCGAAGGACTACTACGAACTCTCCTGGGAAGAACAGGAGCTTCATCAAGTAGTAAACGGCGCGCCAGCACGATGGTTTCTGCTTCTAGATGACAAAGGAGTGGGGCAAGCTCTGGCAGAACAACTGCGTATAACCGCGCCGGGCGACGACGTCATTATTATCCGCCGAGGTCTTCAGTGCCAACAAGTCTCCGAAGACCACTGGACCATCCGTCCGGGGAATGTCGACGATATCTGTACCTTGCTGAGCCATTGGAAGACCAAGCCTGACATTAAGTTCCATCATTTAGTCCATCTTTGGTCTCTGGACGCACCTGCCTTAGCCAAAGGTTTCGCTCCGACGCAAGCGGCGAAGTCCCTCACCTGTCAAAGCATCCTCGCCTTGGTTCGCGCCTTGTCGACGACCCAGACCAAGATGGAAGACCACACTAACCTGCGGATCTCCATCGTCACCCAGGGAGCGGCTCCACTGGGCGACAATGCACCACCAGTCAGCAGCCTTACCCAATATTTCGCACGCGGTCTGGGCAAGAGCCTAGCCCTGGAACACCCTGAGTGGTGGCACGGAATGATCGACCTTGAAGAGCATCGCTCTAGCAAAGGCACCTCCATTCAAGGCCTGACTGAGGCTCTGCGATCAGAATCTCCGTGCCAGGAGTTGGCCCTTCGAAACGGCCTCTGCTTTGCGACACGCCTGAAACATCAGAAACTGACACCATCTCCATCTCCCAACCCGATCCATTTCCAGTCGCCCGCGACCTATCTTGTGACCGGAGGGTTTGGCGGCCTGGGCTCCGAAGTGCTCCCACGCCTCCACCGAATCGGGCTGGACCATCTCACCGTCCTGGGACGCCGTCCCGCTGACGACCCCTACGTGGTCGAGCGACTTGCAGCCCTCTCGCGTTTGGGAGCGAAGATTCTCTACCAATCTGTTGATGTGAGTGACCTTCAGGCGCTCCGGGCTTGCATGAACAGCGTGATCACGATCCACGAACTCACTATCAAAGGCATTGTTCATGCCGCTGGGATGACGGGAGTCGAAAGCGCGAAAGACATGGATTGGACTACGTTCGACTCTGCGCTCCACGCGAAGGGCGACGGTGCCTGGCATCTTCACACTCTGTCCCAAGAACTGAGCCTGCCCCTAGACAACTTCATTCTCTTCTCCTCCATCGCAGGAACGTGGGGCTCCAAGGGACAGACTCACTACTCGGCCGCGAATCATTTCCTCGATGGTCTGGCGCACTACCGAAGATCACAAGGCTTACCGGCGATCAGCATTGCATGGGGGCCATGGGAAGCCAACGGCATGGCCTCCGAGAGCTTCCGAGAGCGCCTGGAAAGTTTAGGTATCCGAGCGCTTTCAACAGCTCAGGCCCTTGACTGGTTGGAATGCGCTCTCACAAAGAACCACACACCGGAACTCCCTCCCGTCCCCGTAGTAGTCGAAGCGGACTGGAATCAGGTTGCAGCTAGTTTCAGAGCTCAGGGCAGCGGCCAGATGTTCGAACACTTAACGGACACTAGCACGACACCAGCGTGTTTCTCTCCTATACCAACAGATGCCCAAGCGTTGGAGCCCGAGGTGAGACAAATCTGGCAAGACTGTCTCCAGGTTGATCCAATTGACCTGGACGACAGTTTCTTTGATCTTGGCGGCGACTCCATGGTCAGCACCAGTCTGTTCGTTCAGATTCGAACGCGATGGGGAATGGAAATGTCAGGCAGCGCTCTCCTACGGGCACCGACATTACGCCAATTCTGTCAGGAAATTCTCTTGGCGCACCGAAGCGGTGCCGTGGGAAACGAGACCAAAGTCAATTCCGTGGTGACCATTCGGAAAGGGAAGAACGGAGAGATGCCATTCTTCTGGATTCACGCCATTGGCGGAGGTGACGGGATAGGGTTTGTCCGCTTTCACGGACTTTTTGATGATTTATCAGACCGTATGGGTGGCACCTGCTATGGCCTTCGCAGCCATGCAGAGCCCTTCGAAACTGTCGAAGCGATGGCACGCCAGTTCATCGAAGACATGCGAGTCGTTCATCCCACCGGGCCCTACGCATTGGGAGCCTACTGCACCTCGGGGGTGGTAGCCTATGAAATGGCCCGTCAACTTTCCGAGGCGGGCGAAGAGGTAAGTGCTCTCTTCATGATCGATACTCCTCCAGCGGTATCCGCTTCCAAACCATCCATGGCGAGGAGGTTTCTCGGACTCTGTCAAAACACTCCTCACTGGCTCTTTGACAACGCCAGGTCAGGCCCCACCCGCCTCGCACGGAAGATCGGCCGCGGCGGCACGATTGCCAAGCGTAAGATCGGCCAGCGCTTGGGCATGACCTCACGCCCATCCATTGAGCTGTCCGATGTCATCGACATGGAACGCTACCCGGTCGCTTCGAGAAAATACGCAGAAGCGCACTGGCGCGCCTACCGATCCTATCAACCGGAAGGCTATCGCGGAACCCTGACACTCTTTATTCCAAAAATCCGCAGCCTGCTTTGGTCCGATAGCGTGTCAGCTTGGAGATCATTCGCTCCGAGTGGTATGGAAGTGGAAGTCATTCCCGGCAACCACTCATCGATGCTCGAATCTCCTCACGTAGACGAATTGGTATCCCGCATGCGCCGCCGAATTCGCAGATCCGAGGCACCCCCCGTTTAAAAACACATGAACCCGGCCCAAACTATTGTCGACATTCTCCGCATTCACGCCTCGCGGAATCCAGATCGCCTTATCTATCAGTTTCTCAAGGACGGCGAGATCATATCCTCAACACTAACTTGCGGCGAAATCTTGCAGAAAGCCACAGCCGTTGCGGATCAGCTCCACTTCCACGGAATCAATCGCGGAGAGCGCGCCCTATTGGTTTATCCCTCTGGTCCGGAATTTGTCATCTCCCTTCTAGGCTGTATGGCAGCGGGTGTCATCGCAGTACCAGCCTCCGCTCCCCGTCCACGACGCCACGACGAGCGGCTGGAGAGGATCGTCAGAGACGCAGAAGTGTCCGCGATCCTCACAAGCGAAACGCTTGTCGACGATCTTCAAACGCGGATGGTGGATTCTTGGAGAGACGGGGCAGCCCCCCGCCTCATCACCCCAAACCAGCAAGAGTCACCAAGCCCATCGACCTCCATGCCCAACCTCGGCTCGGGCGACATAGCGTTCTTACAATACACCTCCGGCTCCACAGGCAAACCCAAGGGAGTCATGGTGTCGCACGGAAACATACTGAATAATCTATCATACATCGAAACCGCATTTCAGTTAGTTCCATCTGAAACGGTGTCGGTCACGTGGCTTCCCAGCTTCCATGACATGGGCCTAATCGACGGCCTCTTGGAGCCCCTCTACCTCTCTTGCCCTGGCATTATCATGCCACCTGCCGCGTTTCTTCAGAAGCCAGTCCGGTGGCTTCAGGCGATCTCGAACTTTCGAGGCACTCACAGCGGAGGGCCCAACTTCGCCTACCAGTTATGCGCCCGCATCAATGAGAACCAGAGAGAAACCCTGGACCTGAGTAGCTGGACGACTGCCTACAGTGGTGCCGAGCCCGTCCGAGAATTGACCATTCGTCAGTTCTCCGAGGTCTTTCGTCCTCAAGGATTCCAGAAGCGCTACTTCTACCCCTGCTACGGCCTGGCTGAAAACACCTTGATGGTTTCCGGTGGCATGGCCGATACCCCTCCAGTAGCTCTCCAATTCCACACGCAATCACTACTGCGAGGGCAGGCTCAATTGGCACATAGTGGAGAGGAACCAAGCACGACCTTGGTGAGCTCAGGCAAAGTGTGGCTGGACACCGACCTTCGCATCGTCAATCCCAAAAACTGCCGAGAATGCACACCCGGCGAGATCGGGGAGGTTTGGGTGAAGGGCTCGAGCGCAGGACAGGGTTATTGGCAAGACTCGGCTAGAACCGATGAAACATTTAAGGCGCAATTGGAGAAACTGAATGGCTGTCTTGACGGTCCCTTCCTGCGTACCGGGGATCTTGGGTTCCTTTGGGATGGTGAACTCTTCGTGGCCGGGCGCCTTAAAGACGTCATTATCATCAAGGGACACAATCACTATCCTCAGGACATCGAGGCGAGCGTCGAGGAGTGTCATCCGTCTCTCCGTCCGGCAGCCTGCGCCGCCTTCTCCGCTCAGGATGGCAATGACGAAAAGCTGGTCCTGGCCGTCGAAGTAGAACGGACGGCCCTCCGGTCGTTCGACGAGAAATCGGTCTTCGCCGCCATCCGGCGTGTCGTTTCTGAGAACCATGATCTCTCGGTTTCCGCAATCTGTCTGCTTCGGCCTGGGAGTATCCCCAAGACCTCAAGTGGGAAGATCCAGCGGCACCGGTGTCTACAAGCCTTCCTTTCCAATCAACTCCGCAGCGTCGCCTCATGGTGTAGGTCTAACATCACCCCAGAGAATCAACTTGTTCGTCTTAGTGACCATGAATTCTTCCTACAGCCCAGCATTAAATCCTAACGATTTCCCGCAGTGAGCATAAACACTCCCCCCACGGCTCGAGAGATCCAAGACTGGTTCTTACCGAAATTAGCCAATGCGCTAGACCTCCCTATGGGAGAAATAGAGCTGGATACCTCCTTTGCCGAGTATGGTCTGGATTCTTCCGTCGCTCTCGGCCTAACTGGCGAACTCAGTGACTGGCTCCAGGCCCCGTTGGAGGCCACCACCCTCTGGGACTATCCCAATATCAAAACCCTTGCGGCCAGCCTAGCCAGGCTCGAAGCGGAGTCCTCGGGCTAAAACAAACGAACCATGCCTGAATCAGCCCCCCTATCCAGTTCACTTCGATTCAATCCGTTGAGCGAAGAATTTCAGGAAAACCCCTATCCCTACTATCAACGTCTACGCGAAGAGGATCCGGTTCATCGAAGCTGGAGCTTCCAACCCGAATGGATTCTAACCCGCTACGACGATGTCCGCCGCGTGCTCCTCGACCGAGAAGTCTTCGCAGTCGAGAAACTAGATCAAAAGCTGCGGGCCAAGAACCGCCTTCTCGCCGCTGAGGGCAAAGATCTCAACAGTCTCGTGAACGTCACAAGCGGTTGGCTTCTATTCATCGATCCTCCGAACCATACGCGCCTCCGCAGCTTGGTCATCAGAGCTTTCACCCCACGAGTCGTGGAGGACATCGCCCCACAGATTCAGGATATCGTCACCGGGTTGATCGACGCCTTCGCCGGGCACCAAGAAGTGGACGTCGTCAGAGGCCTAGCCAGTCCGCTTCCGGTAATCGTGATCGCCACGATGCTAGGACTCCCCATTGAGGATCAGGATAGACTGAAACATTGGGCAGAAACAATGTTTCGAGTGGTCGATCAGCTCCACACACTGGACGGCTACGTTGAAATGGAGACCTCGGCTCGGGAGTTCGGCTCCTATCTGAGAGAATTAATAGAGAAACGGGAAAATCACCCGCCACGCAAGGATCTCCTAGGAGCCCTCTTGTCCGCTCGCGACAAAGATGATCGCCTGAGTCACGACGAGATCATTAGCTTCACGATGTTGCTCTTCAGCGCTGGCGAGGAAACCACTCTCAATCTCATCGGCAACGGATTACATGCCCTCTTACATCATCCTCAGGCCTATCGCCAATGGCAGCAAGAGCCTAAACTCACCAACTCTGCAGTGGAGGAATTCCTTCGCTTCGACAGCCCCGTGCAGTTGATCTCCCGTGTCGCAGTCAGCGACCTTCAGCTTAATGGCAAGATGATCAAGGCTGGTGATCGCGTCGTGGCCTGCCTGGGCGCCGCCAACCGGGACCCAAAGCAATTCTCCCGTCCTGATCACCTCGACCTCGCTCGTGCAGACAACCGCCACCTCGCCTTTGGCGGCGGTCTGCATCATTGCGTGGGAGCGCCCCTCGCCCGTCTTGAGGGCCAGATCGCCCTTCGTTCATTGTTAGACCGATTCCCAGATATGACCCTCGTGCCCAATAGCGTAATACGCCGCCCGAACCGGGCCTTGCGCGGTCTCTCACAGCTGATCGTGCGTTTGGTTCCCTAACGCAAAGCAAGCCTCCTTTCGCAGCGAAGGCCCCCGAGAGATCTGGGCATAGTCCTCAATATGGCTTCAGCAGGGCAAAGGCAACGACAACGCCGCCCTGCAACGATCACGTCCAGCCCCGGCGGAGGCGGGCGATCAACGGCTGAGCGAAGAGGTAGAGCCCGGTGACTAGCATCACAAGTAGGACAACGGCTGAAGGGAGGAAGATCCAAAGTTTAGCCAAGGGGTGGAAGAAACTTCCGTCGTGAATTGACTCGATCAGATCGGATCTGCGGTAAGCCGTCTGGAGGACCTCGCCTGTGGCCAAGTCGACCTGCACTTCCCAACCGTTGTGGCTCTTCACTTTGACGACACCTTTCGAAGCGCGCACATCGAGTCGCTCGATGTTGTCCCAGCTGGTGATCGCAGCCGCCTCGACACTGGCGGCCGCATTGTAGATCTCTTCGAAACCAATGGTCGGCAACTTGCTGCTACCATTGATTGTGTCTGGCTGAATCCAGGCAAACTCTTTCTTGAGGAGGAGCAGAACACCTGTGCCAATGACAACTAGCAGAGGTACTGCTACGAGGAGCGAGGCCCAGTAGTGCGTTCTACGAGCCAAGCGCTTGCATAAATACTTCATGAACTATGGCTTGGGCAATGGGCGACCAGATGTCCAGGGCACGTTGGCCGCTTCCAATTTCTTGTGAAGGGCTGGAAGATAGTCCTCGAGGAGTAAGGTCAGCGCCTTCCCTTTCTCCTCAAACTGATCCTTCGCAATCTGAAACTGCTCCCGACTTGTTGTCGTCGGGCCATAAATGGATCCCGCCCCAGAGTTCGCCACTCGCAGCCGTGAACCAATGGATGGCTCTGATTCCACGTCGTGTTTGGATTTGATACGATCACCCGTGAAGAGTTCCCTGAAGTCCATGAGCTTCAGCTCCAAGGCTCGGGTTTCGTCATAGAGTTCCGTGTAAAGTTCCGTGTCGGAAAGCTTCAGTCTATTGATCTCTCGTTTGATGTCTGCGAGCTGGTTGATGACATCGTTAGCAGCACGATCTGCTGCATTCACCTCACGCCGCAGCTTGCTAACCGTTTCGTAGTAGGCAACCCGGGTGACCGAATCAGATTTCGACAAGGTGCTCTCGTCATCGATACTCACGACCTCAACCTCTTGGGGATTACCGACTGACTTGCTTTCCCCGTCTACGATCTTCGTCGCTGCGATCGTGTAGGTACCGGGTTCAACCAAGGGACCACCATTGGTGAACGTGTTGTCTCGACACCTCAAATCCCAGATAACTCGATGAATGCCCGCGCCTGTTGGACCTTCAAATCGACTGATGACATCTCCCAACCCATCCGTAACCGTAAACCGAAGTGAAGCCCCCTTCTTCTCTTCGCGTCCTTCTTCCTTGAGGACATCCCAGCCTGGGTAGGTATTGTCGCCGCCTGCTTTCTTCACTTTGCGTTCCTTCTCCAAACGCACCTGTTTCTTGGTCTTCACTTCCATGGCATCACGGTTGTAATAGGTGATCATCGCTCCCACCGGAGGGTTGCTCGCAGAGAAGAACTTGTCTCCCTGGTACCCCTTGCGACCACCAATACCATAATGGGGCACATAGCGGTAAGTCTTGCGAATTGGGTAGATGATCAATTCCTCTTTCTCGAAAGCTTCGTCGCCAACTTCTCGTAGGAAACTGTAGTCATCGAACACGTAGAAACTACGTCCAAAGGTCGCACCGACGAGGTCGTTCTCGCGACGCTGAATCTCGATATCCCGGAAAGGAATGGTGGGCACATTACCCGTCAGTTTCACCCAATTGGCCCCGCCATTAATGGTAAAGAAGACGCCAAACTCGGTGCCCAGGAAGAGGAGATCAGCTTTCTCATGATCCTGATTGATACGCCAAACGAGATGCTTGTTAGGAAGGTCCCCTACAATGGAACTCCAAGTCTGGCCCCGATCCGTGCTCTTGAATACATAGGGCTTGTAGTCGCCCGTCTTGTGATGATCAAATGTTGCATAGACGGTATCGGCGTCATGGAGATCAGCTTTGATGTCATTGACAAACGCATATTGAGGAAGATCGAAGAGGCGCTCGACTTTGCGCCAATTCTCCCCACCATCCTCCGTGATCTGAATCAAGCCATCGTCGGTCCCGACATAGATCAGCCCTTCAACAAGGGGCGATTCCGAGACCGACGTGATGTTGCTGTACTGCGACATGGCGTAGGTATCGTAGAGCCCAAGATCCAGGCTCCAGACGCGATCCATGTGCTTCAACTTGTAGCGATCAACGTTGCGCGAGAGGTCGGGACTAATGGCTTCCCAGGAGTCGCCGCGATCATCGCTGCGATAAAGCTTCTTGGAACCATGATAGATCCGAGTATTCGAATGAGGGCTGATGAGAATGGGCGCGTCCCAGTTGTAACGAAGGCCATCTTCGCCCTTGCCTGGTTGTGGGCGGATACTAATAGAGTTCCCCGTCACACGATCCACACGGCGCAGGTAGCCTTGCTGAGACTCGCCATAGATCACGTTGGGATCCGTCGGATCAATGGCACAGTCGTGTCCGTCGCCACCGATGATCGGGCGCCAATCTCCGTTTAGGATTCCCGAATTGCTACGAGTGCGGCTGGGGCCATACTGCGTGTTATTGTCCTGCGTGCCGCCGACGATGTTGTAGAACGGGTAGTCATTGTCCACGTCGACCTTGTAGAACTGGGTGAGCGGTAGGTTCGGAAAGTACTCGTAAGTCTTGCCGCGATCATAGGAACGATAGAGACCGCCATCGCAACCGACCAAGAGGAAATCCGGATCGGTCGGATGAAACACCACAGCATGATTGTCGACGTGCTTGTTAGTGCCATCGGCAGAACGCCAGTTCTTTCCGCCATCTTCACTATAGCCGAGGTAGACATTGGCTTGATAGATGGAATCAAACCGATGGGGATCCACGTAGATCTCTTGGTAATAGTGAGGACCTGTGCCGCCGCTAATGTAGTCGCTTCGCTTTTGCCAGCTCTTGCCGCTGTCTTCCGATCTCCAGAAACCACCTTTCTTTCCGGCCAACTCGATGGTGGCATAGACAACTTCAGGACGCTGCGGTGAGATCTGGAGGGAGATCTTGCCCTTGTCTTCCCCGGGCAGACCTCTCGTGAGTGCGTTCCACGACTTTCCACCATCGATCGATTTGAAAATGCCCGTCTCAGGACCTCCATTCACGATCCCCCACACCGTGCGATGCCTCTGATGCGTCGCTGCGTAGAGCACTTCTGGCTGACTCGGGTGCATCACAACATCCGTAACGCCAGTATATTCACCTTTTGACAGAATAAGCTTCCACGACTTGCCGCCATCGATCGTCTTGTAGAGACCGCGTTCGCCACCACCTGACCACAGTGGCCCTTGCGAAGCCACATAGACGACGTCCGAGTTCTCTGGGTGAACGATGATCTTGGAAAGATGTTCGCTCTTTGGTAGGCCGACATTTTTAAAACTGCCACCCCCGTCGGTGCTCTTATAGATGCCATCGCCGAACCCGACATGACGCCCTCCAACGTTCTCTCCTGTGCCGACCCAAATGATATCGGTGTTAGAAGGATCCACTGCAAGGCACCCGATCGAGTAGGAGCCGTAGTTTTCAAAGATCGGTTTCCACGTCGTGCCGGCATTGGTTGTCTTCCAGACATTTCCTGAACCGGCGGCAACATACCAAGTGTGAGGCTTCTCTGGATCGATGGCAATGTCGGCGATCCTTCCAGACATGAGCGCTGGTCCAATGCTCCGCAGCTTGATGCCCGAAAGCAACTTTGAGGTCAGCTTCTTGGGCGCCTCCTTCTCGTCGTCATCAGCAAGAGCCTGGACAGAAAAACTGAGCGAGAGAATGAGGGCAGAAAGCCATTTAGATACCAGTATATTCATAATTTTTAGAATAAACCATATCCTTAGCAATTGCACGGCGGCAATGCAACTTCGAAATCATGGAGTCGTGGTCGCTTAAACTGGGATGACAGGCTTCAACGACATTGAGAGCGCAACCGAAGCGGAGAGAGGATGCCTTGAACCTGGGACCCAGATTGCTAGCCTCCGAGGATGAAAACTACCCATGCATACCTATTAATCGCACCGATTTCAGTTTCCCTCGGCCTCACCTTGTGGGCAGCTGAGACCAAGGCTAACCACAAAGCTAAATCTGGAGAAACTTCGTCGGTGGAAAATCAGTGGCAACACTTGGCACTACCACAGGACGTCGAGAATCAATTCGGTGACAGGGAATTTGCTAGAAAGATCAATCAGCTCGGCCGAGAGGGCTGGGAGTTGGTGACCGTGACCAATCTATCGGTGGATGGCTCAACAACCAAAGCGGTCTATTACTTCAAGAAGCCGCTTTGAACCGTTTCCTTCTTGCTAGAGATGACTCACTACTCTGAGCCTACGACCATCTAACAGACACGACAACGCCATCTACTGCCAGATTCTCTGGAGCGGATAGGCTGCCATATGGTCGATCGCACCCTCTCCAAAGTCGATCTGCATCGCTCCCGGCTTGGCGAAGAAGAGACCGGTGATAACAGATTCACCGTCGTTGGCAAAAATCTCTATTGAAGAACGATCAATGAGTAGCCGAAGCGTAACCTGATTATCCACGGCGCGTAAAGGTGCCGTGTGCACCCCTGGGAAATGTCGACTGAAGTTCGTTTCACCGAACTGACTGCGATAGAAGCCGAGCTCTCCAGTCATCGCATCCACCTTGATCATGGCCGTTCCACTATTAGGCTTTGATAGGAATAATTTGGTCACCTTCTTGGCATCCAAGGTCAGTTCGATATCCAGGAGTTCTGTGTTCAGCGAGCGGACGAGTTCGATCGCCGCCTCGACCGACGGGTTCTCGAGCACTTTCCCCTCACCTCGAATCCTGTTCAACTCTCTTACCGGTTTCTGCAACAGTCGATAAGCACCGTCGATTTGCCGAAGCGATAGTGTCCGTGCCACGGTCATCGCACTACGCCACGGAGAGGTGGGGACGTCTTGAGCATACTGCCAATTGCTCATCCATCCGAGCCAGATTCGGCGTCCGTCTTCTTTAGGAATGTCAGACCAGGAGACGGCCGCGTAGAAGTCACGTCCGAAGTCAGCCCAAAGTGCCGGAGTCTTCGAGGCTCTTGCTAGCTGATCGGAGAATAGGATTTGATCCACATTGATGTGCCCCCACCCACTCGTCCAGCGATCAAGGATTTCAAGGCGGGCCTTCTTTCCATTCAAGTCGGCAACCTCCCAGCCCTTCCATTTCAGTTGCTCGTCTTCGCTACCTTTCGCGGTTCGCACGACCGCTCCATCGACGATGAGAGTCATACAGGTATTCGTGTGATGAGCTCCCCCGCCTATCAGAAAGCTTATCGCGTCGTGCTCGATCTCAAACTCTCGAGAACTCAGTTTCCCTATCGTCTTGTCGCCACCGTGGAAGGAGTTGGCGAAAGCCTTGCCTGCAAATCCGGTCACGGGCTGCTGGCCGTTGACGGCACCTATGGCGGGAGCAGTCCCAAAGGCCTCCCCTTCTACGGTCCAGTCTCCAAACCCATTCTCGAAGTCGGCGAAGACCTCGCCCGTGGGGACGAAGGCAGGTTGTGGATTTGGCTGAGAGGGTTCGTGAAGCGTGAAGGTCTTGCCGTCAAAGTCGCCAACGAAATACTGGCAGCCAGAGCCGCCTGCGGGCGCACCGCCACCGATGTTGAGGATGATGACCCACTTTGGTTCACTGGTCCCTTCGACGGGAAGCGGGAATAGGTCTGGGCATTCCCACACGCCATTCGTGGAGCCATGAGGCCCAAAGTCGCTGAGCTTCGTCCAGTCCTTCCAGTTTGATGAACCGTAGAGACGAAGCTTCTTCTCACTCGAAAGCGTGACGATCATCACCCACTGGCTCGACGGCTCATGCCAGAACACTTTGGGATCTCGGAAATCCGCGTATTCGATATCAATGACAGGATTCTTCGCATACTTAGTCCAGGTACGGCCCTTGTCCGTGCTGTAAGCAATCCGCTGGTCTTGGCGTTTCTTATCCGTGTGATGCCCTGTGTAAATGGCAATTATCGGAGGCTTGCCATCTTTTCCGAAACCACTCGTGTTCTTCCAATCGATCACGGCACTGCCTGAAAAAATCATCACATTATTCTCTTCTGCCAATGCCAGAGGAAGGTGTTTCCAATGAACCAGATCCGGACTCACGGCGTGCCCCCAACTCATGTGGCCCCATTTGTCGCCAAAGGGATTGTACTGATAGAAGAGATGGTACTCGCCTTCGTAGTAGACCAATCCATTGGGATCATTCATCCAGTTCTTGGCTGGGGTGAAATGGAATTGAGGCCGGTGAGGCTCGTTGTAAGACGTAGGCGCTTTTGCTAGCAAGCTTGCTGCCGTGAAGAGGAGACAAAGACAGGCTCTCATGATTCTCAGTGAATAGGATGGATACGCTGTCTTATTCAAACACATACTCTACCCAGCCTTGGCGTTTCTCTCCAGGAGGGCAGAGTTGTAGGTGAGCGATTTCGTTCAGACCTTGGGCGGCTAAGTTGTGGGCGTCCGTCGAGCACGTCTGGTTCTCAATGCCTAGGAAGGGTCTGCCAGGCGTCCAGACAACGAGGTGCGTGAACTCTTTGGACGCTTTGAAGGTCACGCTTCGTCCCACGTCGCGGAACTCAAGGCGTGCCGGTTTCTCCGGGACCATGCCGAAGAAGACATCGTCGGAATCGTAACCCGCGAGCGAGACGGGCTTGCGTGCATCAAGCGCATGGCCTTCAAGATCTAGCAGTTTGCCCGTGGGAAGTTGTTTCACCGAGGCCATGAGCGACTGCGCAGGGACGTGCAAGAAGGCATCCTGCCGAGTGCCTTGGTACTTGAGATAGGGGTGGAAGGCGACACCGAAAGGAAGAACCTGCTCGCTGGCATCGTTATCTACTTCGTACTCCCACCGAACACTGCCCTCACGAACAGTGACTTTGATACGAAAAGTATGTGCCCAAGGAAAGAGCTTCCCGCGTTCGCTCTGATCATCAAATCGAATGGCAGCCGTCACGGAGACGGATTCGGACGTTACTTCAGTGGATTCGCCAGTAAACTCTGCGCTGTTCACCAGCCCATGAATGTGATTGCCAGGCCCTTCCCGAAAGACGTACTTTTTGTCTTCAAACTCAAAGCTTCCCCCTTTGATTCGATTGGGCGTCGGATAGAGAACAGGATTGCCACACCGGACACCCGGTAGCTTCGAAAGTTCCTCGGGCTGATGAAAGTACTCTATTCCGCGACGCTTGACGGATTGCACATTGGCTCCGGCAGCCGGCACGAAGGTAGCGACAGTGTCCCCTTGAGAGAGCACATAGATGTCCCAGCCAGTCTCCGCATCTTTGGTCACCGACAGATCGGCAGCCATCGAAACGACCACCATCCAATAAGACACGAACAATGTCAGGGTGCGCATGCCGTCCAGATTGCCCATAAATACACGGGCTGACAAGCCTCAGTCTGCCGTAGGCTGGGTCAGTTCCCCGCAGAGCGATAAGGCCAGCATGGGATAAGCTGTGCCACTATAGGTGATGAGATGATGCTTGTCCGTATTGAGTGATCGGGTCCACCAGCGCCCTGATTCCCGTTGGTTCGCTTTGAGCCAACGGATCGCTTTCGTAATCTGCGGGTCGTCGACTGGGGCGCCTGCTTCTCGCAAGACGATGATGGCCAAACCTGTCATGTGCCCGTCGCTTGGAGGTTCGCCAAACTCCGGTTCAGCTCGCAATTTCTCGGCGCGATTGCCACTGCCCCAAGTCTCCGGACTGGCAAAGCGACGAATCGACCACCCACCATCTTCTCGCTGATGGCTTCGGATCATGGCTTGCAAGGCTTCTATTCGATCTTTCTCTAACAGATCTGGGTAACGGCTGGCAGCCCAGAGTAGCAAGGTGCGCTGGTAGTCATTGGCTGGGGGCGCCGTGCGGAGGTAAGCCACAAGTTCTTCAAACTTCGCACCTACTGCAGGACCTGCGCTCTCCACCCATCCAGGAGCGGCAGCAACCGCCATCATGGCGACGGTCGCGCCATGGTAGGCACTCGACTCTAAGGGCGGCCAGCAATCAAGGTTACTGTAAGAGCCATCGTCTGCCTGAGCTCGAAACATCACTGTCAATGCGCGCTCTGTTTCCTTTGAACGCGCTTTCGAACGATGCCGATCCCACTCCGCCAACCCAGCAGCGATGTAGGCAATCTTGGTTGGGCGCAATCCATGGCACAGTTTCTCGACGTCGGATTCGCTCTCGTCCTTCTCAAGCTCTTCCACGAAGAAGCGGCGCATTTCCGCACCAACGTTCCCACCGTGTTCCGCTAGTGAAGGCGCCGTGAGTAGATAGGTCCCATTGGTGTGGCAACTCACACAGCCACGCTTCTCGGTCCACGCGACCGTTCCCTTCTCAAGGTAATCGAATGCTGCCTCTGCCGAGAACTCTCGCGTTGGCTCGTCTTCAGACGCCGCTGGAATCGCGATCTTTCCAAACGCGTACTGTGTAGGCCCCTCCGCAGACGCAAAATTGACCAATACGAAGAAAGAGACGACCAAGGCTGCGCGCATACCCAGAAGCCTAGCACTCAATTTCGTGACCATCAATCCGCAAAGCGACTGCTGTCAGACGAGCCACTGACCCAGTGCTTCTTGCCATCTTCGCCAACCATCTGTATTGGGTCGATCTCGTTCCAACCGGAGACGCGGGTGATGTCTAGGTAGACCTTCAGTTGCTTCGCGCTGACGGGATCGTTTACAGGAAACTCGCTCGTGATGAGTTCATCGGTTTCAGAGGGATCCATCTGCCCTTCCCAAACCAGGAATTCCTCCCCTTCTGTGCCTATTTTTATCACTTTACTAATGGCGCCGGTATTGTGGCTTTCGACGACGTTGATCTAACTCAAATCCATCGGTTGATGGTAGTCCAGTTGGAGACACTCTTCGCCTCCGTTCTGGTCCTTCGGCGCTCACGCAGAGGGAACATCTCCGGCCCTACCGGTATCGGGTGCTCCAGCCGCTTGCTCATGGCCCCAGTCGCGTTTGTTTCCGCCCGTCCAGTGGTCCACTCGTCGGCCGAATGGTGGCGACACAGCACCCGACACCCGTTGAGGTTCTAGTGTATTGTTAGCAATCACCTGTTTCAGCGATGCCAACTCCGTCTGAAGATTCCGAACTTGTTGGCGTAGCTGGGCTGTCGTCGTTGTCAACGCTTGAAGGCTAGCAGGTGAAGCATGCGTCAACGAACCGCTATCTGACACCACACTCAATTCTGAATCCCCGGATATCAGATCAACGCGCTGTGATAGGAGTTGCTCCTCCAATACCCTTAGCCGTGAGTCTGTCCGCAGCCATCACCACACCACGAAAGTGAGTCCAACAAGCATGCCAAACATAGCAATGTTCTATCTATTCTGAGAAAGCACAACACCACCAGTATGCACAAGATTGAATGGGCATGCCAATCTCCGTTTGCCACTTTTGAACTCAGACAGCGCTCGAAACGAACGCACCCCCACGCAAACATCTGCCAATTTCCCGAGCAAGCTTCTTTGCTTCCGCTGCGGGAAGAGACGACACCGTGACCCGAATCGCAGGAGGAGTTTGCAAGCGGTAGCGATATCCTGGAGTGACAAGCCAGCCTGCCTGCATGAGCCTCTGGGCCACAGAAGCTTCATCGGGTACGGGGACCCACACATTGAATCCAGACTTTCCGAAAGATTGAACGCCTTCTTGCTTCAACGCCTCGATGAACGCAGTGCGTCTGTCCGTATAGGTGCATTCCGCCGTTTCGATCAATTGTGCCGTCTTCTTGTCCTTGAGGTAGTAGACAGCCATGTCCTGAAGCAAGTGACTCACCCAGCGAATGCCTAGAACTTGCCGCCCTTGAATGTGCGCTAGTGTATCGGGATCACCTGCTTGGAGGGCAATCCGAAGATCGGGGCTGAATGACTTGCAGAGCGACCGGACGACGGTCCAGCGAGCCCGTTTGCCATCGCAAAGGCCAACATATTCAGCTCCGGAAATCGTGCCTTCATAATCATCCTCGATCACAAACAAATCGGGAGCTTTCGCCAGCACCTTCTTCAAGGCGCGGGCTCTTGATAGGGTAAAGGCCGCCCCCGTCGGGTTCTGGCCTCGTGGCGTGACGATCAGCGCCTTGGGCTTGAGCTTGAGAGCTTCCGTTAGGGATTCAGGAAGAATCCCAGACTGATCCAAGGCAACCGGCACAGGCACCAAGCCGCGTGAACGAATGAGGTCTAGAACCCCTGTGAAGCAAGGATCTTCAACGGCAATGCGATCCCCAGGAAACAGGTGTTCTGCCAGAGCGCGCTCAATGCCATCGAAGGAACCGTTGACGGTACAAATGCCAGTAGTCGGAACGCCGTCAGCCTGGAACAAGGACAGGCCCAACTGCACGAGTTCGGGTGAATTCGGATCTTCGTCGTAGAGCGTCTGCTCTTTACGAATGGCAGCCAAGGCAGGGGCTAGCTTCGGTAGGAGTTTCGGATCTGGATTGCCAGTTGCGCAATCTGTGACGCCATCTGCAGCCTGCATCGGACTGGCAACAGGGAGAGGAGGACGTGAACTCACCACGGTGCCACGCCGCCCCTGCGACACAAGAAAGCCACGCTGTTGCAACTGGCGGTAGGCTCCTGCCACTGTCGCGGGACTAAGGCCGAGAGACTCGGCCAGCGCGCGGATTGATGGCAATTTCTCGCCCGGCGCGAGCTGGTCATTGCGAATTCCGCGCTCAATGGACTCAGCGAGCTTGACACGCGTCGTACCAGATACACACATTTGTATCATTATGGATTTATTTATGTACTAGAACAATAGAAATGACAACTCAATCTTTTTCTCTCACGGACCGCACCCAGGTGAAACGAAATCCGGGCCGTGCCGTGTATGATCGAGAGGTGATCTACGAAGTTCTAGACGAGGCCATGCTCGGTCACTTGGCCGTGGCCATCGATGGAGAGCCTTTCGTTCTTCTGACAATCCACACGCGGATTGGAGACACGCTCTACCTGCATGGCTCAAACCAGAATCGACTCTACAGGAAGATTGCAGAAGGGGCGAAGGCTTGTATCTCGATCACGATCCTCAATGGCCTGGTGTTGGCGCATTCTGGGCTTCATCATTCCATGAACTACCGAACCGTGGTCTTGTTTGCGAATGGTGAGAAAGTTGAAGATCGAGAGGAAGAATGGCGCGTCTTAGAGGCGCTTGTAGAGCAGATCGTTCCGGGGCGATGGGAGGATTCCCGTCAGCCGACCCTACAAAAGCTGAATGCCACCATGGTCATTGCCTTTCCTATCAATAAAGCCTCGGCCAAAGTCCGCAACGGCCCTCCGATCAACACGGACGCGGACCGCGAATTGCCTATTTGGGCTGGGGTGATGCCGATCAAGCTTTGCACGCAGGCGCCGATCACGGATACCGCTGGGCAAGAAGTTCCTGTGCCGGAGTATGTGCGTGACTACGAGAAACTGCCTAGCGTTTCACTGCCATGAGCATGCTTCCATCTCTTACTCTCTTTGCCCTGACAGCGTCGATCACTCCTGGGCCTAACAACGCCATGATCATGGCTTCAGGGGTGAATCACGGCGTCCGGAAAAGCCTTCCCCACTTTGCAGGCATCAACGTCGGCTTCTTCCTCATGGTCCTTGGCATCGGCTTCGGGCTCGGCGCGATCTTTGAAGCCGTTCCCGCCTTGCACAATTTGATCAAGGTGTTGGGTATTCTTTACCTACTCTATCTGGCCTGGTTGATTGCCACGACACCGAACATGAATGAGACTCAATCGGTCGCCAAGCCGCTCACCGTGATGCAAGCCGCGCTGTTCCAATGGGTCAATCCGAAGGCTTGGGTCATGATATCAGGTGCGATTGCCACGTTCACATCGTCGTCATCGAGCATCTACTCACAAGTGCTGCTCGTGGCCGTCGTCTTCATCACCGTGGGCACCCCAAGTTGCCTCCTATGGCTCATGGGAGGCGTCGGTTTGCGGAGATTGCTGAAGAAGCCTAAGCATCTGAAAGAGTTCAATCTCGTGATGGCACTCTTGCTAGTTTCCTCTATCTCCCCGGTCATCTACGAACTCCTCTTCCCATGAGATCCCTTCCCTACTTTCTGTTAGACGTCTTTACCAACGAACCGTTTGGAGGAAATCCCTTGGCCGTCTTCCCAGATGCAGATGACGTGCCAGACGAACTCATGCAGAAGATCGCCAATGAACTGAATCTTTCAGAAACGACCTTCATTCAGAAGGCCCGCGCCGAGGGCAGCGACTGCACCGTGCGCATCTTTACCCCACAGAGCGAGATTCCAATGGCAGGTCATCCTACCATTGGGACAGCCTATGCCGTGCTCGCAAACAGCCTGCTGAATCCTGGGCAACCGACGCATTTGATCTTCGATGAAGGGGTGGGTCCGGTAAGAGTCGATTTCGAACACTGCGAAGACAAACCATGCAAGCTTGTCATGCACCAGCGGCCTCCACAATTCTTCGAGCCACTCGATCATGCTTTGGTCGCGAACGCGCTGTCATTGAACGAATACGACCTCGAGCCAAACCTACCAGTGCAAATTGTCTCATGCGGCTTTCCGTTCATCCTCGCGCCAGCGCGTTCGTTGGATGCCGTGCGCCGTGCGAAGGTTCGACTCGATCTCTTGGAATCAAAACTCGGGCATCTCGAAAGCCAAGAGTTGCTTGTCTTCACCCAAGAGACGGTGAATCGCGAATCCGATATCCACTGTCGAATGTTTGCGCCTCGGCTTGGTGTGCCTGAAGATCCAGCGACAGGCGGCGCCCATGGCCCATTGGGATCCTATCTCGTTCGCCATGGCCTGTCCGACGGTAAACACATTGTGAGCGAGCAAGGCTATGCCATGGGTCGGCCTAGCAAGTTGGTCGTAGGTATTGAATCCGTGGATGGGGAGATCACCGATGTCTCCGTCAGCGGCGAGTGTGTGCAAGTCGGTGAAGGGACCATTCGACTATGACCCAGCCAATCGGAGCCACTCTTCCCGCGTGGACCGCTCGCGACCTCCCACCGACAGAACCGATGGTCGGCCGGTTCTGCCATCTGGTGCCTACTGATCTTGAACACGCTGCCAACTTGTTTGCAGCTTTCACGGAAGACCGAGATCACAGCAACTGGACCTACCTGCCTTATGGTCCGATTGAGAATATTGACAGTTTCACTCGTTGGATGAGGGCCAGGTGCACAGCAGCAGATCCCTTATTTCATACTATCATCGATAACGTCTCTCAGCTTCCGGTAGAACTTGCCTCCTGTCTCAGAATCGAACCAACCGTTGGCGTGATCGAAGTCGGGCACCTTCATTTCTCGCCCTTCTTGCAAAGGACACCCGCGGCTACCAAGGCCATGTTTCTCATGATGAAGCGGGTCTTTGATGAGTTAGGCTACCGTCGCTATGAATGGAAGTGTGATGCGCTGAATACACCTTCAAGAAGAGCGGCAGAACGGCTTGGATTTCAGTTCGAGGGCATCTTTAGGCAGGCGATCATTTACAATGGGCGAAACTGGGACACGGCTTGGTATTCCATCATGGACCAAGACTTGTCGGGGCTCAGCACGGCGTTTGAAAAGTGGTTAGCTCCCGACAATTTCGATTCCAACGGCGGACAGCGGTGCCGTTTGGAGTCGTTTCGCTAATTTAGTTTTCCCTGCGTCGAGGAATCTGCCAGCGTCACCGCATGGGACTTGTCATCCGTAAGATTCGAGCGCACGACCTGAGATTTGACCTCCACGATGGTGCGGGGAGTGACGCCGTGCACACCGATCCCCAGTATGGCTATGCTGCCACCCAACTGCTAAGTGAGAGCAAGACGCAGGGAACGGGAATCGCCTACACCTTGGGAGGAGGGACCAACTTGGTGGCACAGGCCATTGAATTGCTCTCGGAGCCGCTGGTGGGGCGAGAGATTGAGGAGCTCATGGCCGACTTTGGTAAGGTGCAGAAATCGATCGCGGAGCATCATCAGCTCCGCTGGCTCGGTCCTCACAAAGGTGTCATTCATCTGGCTCTGGCTTCGATTACCAACGCCTGCTTTGACCTCTGGGCGAAATCACGCCAAGTGCCCCTGTGGAAGCTCTTGTTAGATTTGACACCAAACGAATTGGCTCGCTTGATCGACTTTAGTTACTTAGAAGACGTCCTGACGACCAATGAGGCGATCGAGATCCTTGCGGAAAAGCTAACCTCAAGACCAGATAGAGATGAGATCTTGAAACAAGGCTATCCTGGCTACGATACCTCTGTCGGTTGGTTCGCCTACAGCGATGCCAAGCTGATCGAGAACGCTAAGCGTGCGGTGGATGCGGGATTCACCGCCATGAAGTTGAAAGTGGGATCGTCCGATCCCGCCGACGATGTGAGACGAGCGCGACTCGTGCGTGAAGCCGTGGGTCCAAGCGTGAACATCATGACCGACGCCAACCAAGCGTGGAGCGTGCCCATGGCCCTCGATGTTTGTGCCCAGCTTGCAGAGATCAATCCAGGTTGGGTGGAAGAGCCTACTCAGCCCGATGATGTGTTAGGCCATCAAACCATTGCACATGCCATCGCGCCCGTTCCTGTGGCGATTGGGGAAACGGTGTCCAATCGCGTGCTGTGGAAGAATTTCCTAGAGGCGGGCGCTGTCGGTGTCGTCCAAGCGGATTGCACCCGACTGGCGGGCATTAGCGAGTACCTGGCGGTGACGATCTTAGCGACCAAATACCCGGTTAAGGTCATTCCCCACGTGGGCGACATGGGTCAGATCCATCATCACCTGGTCTTCTTCAACCACATTGCCCTGGGACATGAGAAGCAGTTCCTCGAATACATCCCGCACCTTCGTGAACACTTTACATCACCTGCCGAAGTCCTGGATGGAGCCTATCAGTTGCCTCAAGAGCCCGGTTGTTCGACGGGGTTAACAGCATTAGTAGAATCGTAGCAAACGTCGGTGCAGACCGGCCAGTATTGCCAAGTACAGGGATACTCAATGCAGGTCAGGGTTCTAACCGTTTCACGCGGACTGAGCGAAATCGGTAGGCACCGCCACGCCCATGGTGCTGGAGCGCGATGTAGCCTTGCTTGAAACGATCATCCTCGATCTCAGCCGTCGGAATGCCGTTCACATAGTGGCGAATGGTGGCCCCACGGCATTCGATGCGAATCCGATTCCAGTCATCGCGGCGGAAACTTCCTTTGGTCATTTCAAGAAACTGACCTGCACTTTCAGGATCACGCTTCGTGGGCCAGATCCAGCCGCCTGCCCCGATGGCGTAGAGCCCACCTGTTAGGCGTTGGTCCGTCCCATCGATCTCAAATTGATACCCTTTGGGTTTGCCCTTTGCACCTTGGCAACGGTAGGCAATGCCGGAATTGATTCCTTCATTTCCCTCGGCGGAAGGCGGCAGCTTAACCTCGGCTTCCAGGATGAAATTGTCGAAGACGCGGTCGTGGGCCAGCCAAAGATTCTTCTTCGCTCGCAGTTGGATTTCACCGTTGTAAACGGAAACATCGCCCTCAGCACGCGCCTGCCAACCTGTTAGGGTCCCTCCATCGAAGAGCCGAATCCATTCCCCTGACTTGCCTTTCTTCTTCGCGTTCTGATCGTGAACGGGTGCCGTTTGCTGCCAGCGTCGGCCATCGGGAACCCCATTGATCGTCCAGTAAAGTTCTTCTTCAAACACCTCAGCGCTGAATTTCGGCTTGAGACGCAATCTCAGATGGAGCTGATTGGCGGGTTGCAGGTCAGGAATATGGAGCACTACACCTCGCCCGTCCGCCGTGCGTTCGGCCGACGTGACGACGACGGTGTCTTTGCCCTTCTCGTTCGGCTCTTTGACTGACCAATTCTCCGAGCCGTAGCGAGGCAGCCATCGGTAATTCCATTGCTCGATGGTGTAATTCTCCAATTGAGTCACACTGTCAGGGTCGAGAGCAAAGTTGAATCCCAACTCCAACCCGTCGTCGCGCACGGCTGCTTGAGTCACCATGGAGAGTGGCTTCCCCGTGTAGCGCACGCGGAAAAGGCCACCCTCGCCCAGCCCCTTGCGGCCATTTCCATTCCAGCCATTCAACCCAACGGTGTAGACTTGCCCATCCAATGGATTCACACGAGCGCGCATGATCCCGGTCTCGAAGTCCATCGGGAGCCGCACGACAGCGGCCTGCGACACGTCGCCGAATTCCTGAAGGAGAAAGTAGTAGAGCCAGCCTTTCCCAAAGCTGGTGTGCAAGAAACGTCCTGACAAAGGTCCCCAGCGACCATCTTCGACCCAAAGTTGCCCACCTGAGGAATTGTCAACGTGTTGGGGCAACCAGATCAACGGCTGATCGAAGTCCTGAGGCAGGGCTTCCTCGCGGTGGTCGATCCGCCCGCCGTCCGGGGCCCAGGAGCCTGGCCGGGCGTGCGTTTGCGCGTAGCCATAGTAACCGCCGGGCTTGATAAGACTGACTTTGGACGCGGGTATCCAGTTTCCCTGATTGTCACTGACCGTAAGCCGATCGTCTGGCAGAATCCCCATCCCGTTAGGCGTACGGAAACCAGTAGCAATCATCTCACGACTCGCTCCATCGGCTGACACTTTAATTAAACCGCCAGGGAAAGCGTGGCTTGTGTACTGGCCAGCTTTGACGTAGTAGAAGTTGCCCGCGCGATCGCGCATGAGATCGAAGTTGTAGGCATGGAAGAATGTGGAGACGTCCTCATCGGCGGAGAAGGATTCGTAGAAATCCGCCTCGCCGTCCGCGTTTAGATCTCGCAAACGCACCAATCGATCCCGGCACGTCGCGAAGACGTCCTGACCCACGACTTGCAGGCCAAAGGGCTCAAACAATCCCGCCGCGAAGCGCTTCCACTCCAAGTGATCGGTCCCACGTTCGAGCCCTCGCACCGTCCAGATATCTCCTCCATGAGTCGAGACGTAGAGGAGGCCGTCATCATCAAAAGCCAGCGCGGAAGTCCGAAACCACGTATTCCAAGGGGTCTTTTCAGGGACAGGCAAGGTATCGATCACGTAGGCGTCGGCATCGCCTCCTGAGAGCCCTTGCGTGACCAAGTTCTCCGGCCAGCGAAGTAGTCCCCCGTTCGTGAGTGCGCGCAGGTCTGGTAGCATTTCTTCCTGACTCTTCCATTGCAACAAACCGCGAAACGAATCCAAGGCTGGCTGACCCGAGCCCGTCGTTCGAACGATCTGAAATCTCAGCGCGTCTTCAGAGGCCGGGATATGGAGAACCAATCGGTTACCCTGGGCGTCCGGCTCCAGGCGAACCGGAGCCGTGTCTCCCACCAAGCCAATGCCGACAAAGGCGTCTGGATCACCAAGAATCGCCAATCCGGGCTCGATCACGTGGGGCGTCGGCAACTCAGCCACGGCCACCTTTAAGTCTTTGTCAGACCGCTCGACACGCAAGGTCTGCGTTACGGCCTCAGCTCCACGTTGTTTCCCCGGCATTTCCAAGATCGAGCGGCCGTCGATGGCATAGGACAAGACGACTTGGTCGCCATGCACATAGTGCCCCTGATAGTCCAACCAAGTCTCGGGCATCGGCCCGCGAGGGAGGAGATTCTCTTTGGGGTAGCCTAGCAGTCCATCATGCGCCCATTGCCAGATCTGCAACCCAGAGATGGGGGTGCCAGCGGGTTTGGGGGTGCCTTCGCCACGCAATCGTTCGTGCTGGGTCTCCGAGAGATCGAGGAAGCCGCCCTTCCACAAGCCCACCATGTCCATGGAATGGAGATCATAGGCCATCGCATGATCGTCTGCCAACTTGACCGTGAGTACGCTAACGTGATCCTTACCAAGTTGCGACGCGATGGCCGTTCCGAAGTCGCGTTCGGCACTTGAGCGATCCGTGATTGGGGTCTCGTCTTCCAGTGCCATTGCTTGGAGCTTGCCAAAGTAGGCCTCATCGAGGGGCACGTGATCAGCGCGGCTCTTGAAAAAGGTTTCTCGAATGTAGTGAATGACATCATAACGTTCCTCGGGCGACATCCACTGCTGCGGTGCCATGAGTCCGTTTCCATGAGTCAGGGTCTTGAACATCGCATAGGCATCGAGCCCGAATTTCATCGTCCCTGTGGTGAAGGCCGGTGCCAGAGGCAAAGACGGGGTGTTGCCATCAGCCCCATGGCAATTCAGGCAAAGCCCTTGGTAAAGCCGTTCGCCCCGTTCGAATTGAGCCGACCCCAGCTCTCTCAAATACTCGATATGATCAAACGAGTTCGTCTCTGCGTGGATTGATTGTGAAAGGGTAAGCGCGATCGCAACGAGCCCTCCGAAGTAACGGGTGAAGTGAGCGAGCTTTCGGGAGATCATGGGGATATCTTAGACGGGGTGAACTTACGCAAAGTTTCATTAACACCGAATCTTGGCGAAGTCTTGATCACCAGAAGACAACGAAGATCAGCGCCAAGGAGATTCCCCACACAATCAGGCCGAGGATGAGCGGTAGCTTGGCTCCCGAACGTTGATCCACACTGCCGCCACCCTCAATCTGGCTAACAATTTCCTTCTGACTTCGCGCCAGCCAGCCCTCCGTCTGGTCAGCCTGAACGAGCAAGTCCTCTTTCGGTGTCCAACCTCGAATCAGCGTCACCACAAGCATTGTCACCGCAGTCACCAGACAACCGAGCGGAGCGGTCGCATAACTATTCATCAACCCTGAAGGCATTAGCCAGATGTCAGAATTCACGGCTAAGCCAGGAGCTACTAATGCAATGACGCCAAAGAGCACACCGACAACCAGGCCTGGCAAAGCGGACGAACGGTGGACGCGGGTGAAGGCTCCCAGGACATAGACGACTAGCAATGGAACAACAAAGGCACCAACTACTGAAAGATAGGTAAAGATCATCCCCTGAGCTAGCAGGGCCGGCACATAAATAAATGACCCGAAGATGATTGTCGGAGTGAGCCAACGCCCCACTGACAGGTAGTGGTTGTCATCGCGATCTTTCACCAAAAGTCGTCCATAGACGTCACGTGTAATCAGGGCCGAAAGCGTCGATCCAATCGAGTCGAACGTTGAGAATGCAGCCGCGAAGATGCCAGCAACAACCAAGCCGGTCAGACCGGGTCCCCCATACTGTTGAAGAACGTAAGGGAAGATGTTATCAGCGTGCCCATCAGGCAGTGACGAGAGATCTGGAAATAAGCCTCTGCCCATCACGCCAAGGCCGAGCGATAGGTACGTGGCTAAGATCAAGAGCAGTCCAGCTGGAACAATGGCCATCTTCAGGTGCCATTCGCTTCTGGAGCCTAGCAAACGCATGGATTGCGTGTGATTGACGATTGAATAGGCAAACCCGACGATCGAAAAACTCAATACAATTAGCCAAGCGGGCGTTGTCCGCGTGATTTCTCGTAGCTCGGGATCATAGGTACCACCGATCTTAAGATGACGCTGCATGATCTCCTCAGAGAATTTACTAGCATCCACAGATTCAGTGCGATCACTCCCAATGTGCATGGTCTGGTTCGCCAGTGCCGAATCTGTTTCTGCAATCTTTGCTTCAAGCCCGCTCCAACCGCCAACTTCTTTCGAGACCGTACCGAAGATGACGATGGCCGCGACGAGAATCACCAAGGCTTGAAGCGCATCCGTAATAGCGACTGATCGTAAGCCACCCGCCATGGTGTAAATCGTTGCAATCAACGCCACGGCAACGACACAGAGCCAGGCTTGCGAGTCTCCCCAACCACACACAACGGTTAACGTTAGGAAGATCGCGGTGCTGATCATTCCAATCATCACCGTTCGATACAGCACTTGCACCAACACGCTAATTACCCGAGCACCAACGCCAAAGCGCGCTTCGAGATACTCAGCATTGGTGTACATTCCACGCCGATACATCGGAATGGCAATGACATGCGCCAGGAGCAGCCAGCCACCGATCACACCGACAAGGTTGGGGACAAACAGACGAACACCAAGACTGTAAGCGCCCCCGGTGTCGGCTACCAAATCCGCTGAATCGATCAACGTCGCATAGAGAGACATCCCAACAATCCAGAAAGGCAAGGAGCGCCCCGCCAAGAACCAATCGCCGCTGGAGTGGGTATTGCGACTGCGGACTAGCGCGTAAACAATGACCGAGCCATTGAGAACGACGACGATCAGCCAGTCGAGAAGCGTCATTTAGGAATCCGTTAGGTAAAGATTTTGTCATTCACCGTGACACCCAATCCGGGCTCCCTGGACATCGTGACATACCCACCACTTGGCTGCGGCTCTCCATGAAAAATGGGTTCGCGGTCTACATCTGGGAGTTCGTCCCAACACGGCACCGGGAAGTGCTCGATCATCGGCACATTCGTATGCCCTTGGGCAAAGTGCAAGTGCACGGGGCCATAAGCATGCGGAATGACGTTGAGTCCCGCAGCTGCTGCAAGTGCCGCAATCTTACGCGCTACAGTAAAACCACCACAACGCCTGAGATCAGGTTGAAGAATGTCCATCGCGCCTTTCTCGATGATCTGCTGAAACCCAAAGTGCGTGTACTCATGCTCTCCTCCAGAGATGGGGATGTTCGTCTCTTGCCGCAGCTTGGCATAGCTGTTCAGATCATCGGGTAGGAAGGCTTCCTCAAGCCAAGCGAGTCGGTAGGGTTCTAGCAGGCGCACCATCTTCTTAGCGTAAGCGAAATCCCACCCCATGTAGGCGTCCGCCATGATCTCGATGTCATCGCCCACGGCGTCACGGACGTTTGCCACGTGGCGCTCATTCTCTCGCATGCCATCAATCCCATCGCCGGGACCAAAGGGGAATCGCATCTTCATGGCCTGATAGCCGTCAGCGACGTAGGCCTTAGCTTCAGCCGCAACCTTCTCATGCCCAACGGGATGCAAAGCCGAGGCGTAGACAGGGATGGTCTCTCGCACGGGACCGCCGAACAGTTCGTAGACTGGCTTGCCAACAGATTTCCCAGCAATGTCCCACAAGGCGATATCGATGGCACTGATGGCATGTAAGGCATTGCCTTTGCGTCCATACGGCAGCGAGGCTCGAAACAGCCGATCCCAAAGCCCTTCAATCTCCGCCGCATCCTGACCGACCAACAAGCGAGACAGATGATTGTCGATGATTCTAGCAGTCGCATCACAACCATCCTCACACCAACCATGACCGATGATCCCGTCTACCGTCTCGATCTCCACCACGGCCATGCCCGATTCCCAGAACCAAGACCCGCGCGTCTCTTGGAACTGAGGGTAGATATCTAGCGGCGTCACTAACGGAAGCGTCTTCTCCCTTTCTGCCAGATGCCCCCAGATTGAACGGTTCACATGGCTTACGGAAACAGAGTTAATCTTATTCATAACGTGAAGTTCTCAATGACTACCGGCCCTACCGGCCCTACCGGCCCTACCGGCCCTACCGGGTTGAGACCGATGACAGATACAGAAATACAGCTGACTAAATCAACTCCTTAATGTGATCGACGAAATTCGGATGGCCGCTGCCCGCTCCACTTTTGAAAGGCGTTCGAAAATGTGGAAGCAAATTCATAGCCAACTTCAGAGGATATGGCTTCGATGGTCAAATCCGTAGTCATCAGTAACTCAGAGCCACGTCGCATGCGCAAACGGCCGAGATACTTCATCGGGCTACAGCCTATCGTCTCCAAACACAGGCGCCTAAAGTGTTCGGTGCTCATCGACGCTTCAACGGCGATTTGTTTTAATGTCCAGTCGCGCCCTAACCGCGATACGACAACGTCCCAAGCGTGCATCACCCGAGAATCCAACTGACCCGGTCGCCCGAATTGCAGCACGTAGCTATGAATCAGTTCCACCCATAGCTGGAGCGCTAATGCGGAGACAACTCCGTTCGCTTCTGCATGCAGTCCCCGAATCGCCTCAACAAGCGGAAGCGCATCATATTTAGCGATCTTGGGGGCTTCCGATTTCAACGTGGACACTCGTTCCCAGGGCTCTCGATAACGCACGAACACATACGTCCATTGCGAACTCTCGCCCATCTGCAAATGATTCGCGACCTGCCGAGGCAACAGGCAAGCGGTGCCCTCCGCCACTGTGGTTGGGGTTCCACTGTGAATCACCTCTCCACTGCCGTCAAAGCAGGCCATGAAGAAGGGGCCATCTGGATTCTCGCGCAGCATTTCAAAGGATGGCTTTGCCCACGTGATGCCGACGTTGGCAATGTTCCTGGAAGCCAGCTGGCCGACCAATGGCGATTCTGCAACCCAATCGCGCTGATCACTATCATTGGCTCGCACGATCAACGTACGCGTCTCTTCCCCCCAGTCCTTGTGGACCACGCGAAAGTCTGATGCAGCAGCCAACCTCATGGGCTTGAGTTGTGAGGAATCAGCGGCAGAAAGTCAAGGTTCTCCACCTCCCCCGCATGTGGATTCAGACTATGTGTTGGTGCCCTCTCGTTATGGCTTCGACCAGTCTAAACCACTACACTCTCTCGATCAGCCAACAATCTGACCACCCCCCAACTATGAAACAAACACCCCCTGCCATCTCTGGACTGCTGGCCTTTGGTCTCGCCATGTCCGTCGCTCAAGCTGGTCCACAAGGCACCATTCTCGTACGCGAACTCGATGCTGTGACGATTGATGGCGACCTCTCGGACTGGCCCATAGAGAACTTTGAAACCACTCTCGAACTACCACCCACTCCGGAAGCTCTTGAGGCTGAGACGGTGGATGTCCAGGGAGACCATTTGGTCTTTAACATTGATCAGGTCGGTTTCTTCAATGGCACCGAAGCGGCTCACTTGAGTGACGGTGGTGAGGGAGACTTTGGCGCGTCGACCTACTTCGCATACGACTCGGAGTTCTTCTATATTCTCAACGTGGTCACCGACGAATCCGTCCGAGGAGATCGAGACATGTCCGACGAGGGGAACCAGGGATTTCTCAATGATGGCTTTGAGTTCTTCTTTGATGCAGCCGGAGACAGCGATGATTGCGTCGCGATGGGTGCCACGTTCGAAGATGAGGATCCCAATCGTGATGACATGCAGATCACGGTTGCCCTCAACGATAATTTCCTTCCAGAGGGCGCCGATGCCGATCAGTTAGGGGTCCGGCAGGGACTTGAGCGCGGTGGAAATCCGCTCTTGGTTAACTCAGACGGTGGCACGAAGAATGGCCCTGGCGGGTTGTTCCGAGACGCGCTCGATGCTCTCGATTTCCCTAACATTGCGGCTAGAAAAACGGACGACGGCTATGTCATCGAGCAACGGATTCCATTCGGCTTTATTCCTGAGTTCACCTCTGACAATGTGATGAAGTACACGCAGTTTTGGAATGACTTCGATACTGACGATGGGCCCGGTGGCGCCAACAAGAGTTGGATCACCTGGGGGCAGCAATCGACCGTGACCTGCGAAGCAGATGAGGATCCACCAGCAGCCTTGTTCCACGCAGGCACGTGGGCGGCGTTGGAGTTCGTGACTGACAATCCACTGAACAACAAGCCTGGCCCAAATATTTCTCTGCGCACAAAGGTGAACTTCGGCCAGCTAGACATTCCGCCTACAGTGCAGGAATTGACTATTCCCGTGCGCAACACCGGCATTACCAATCCGCTCGCGATCACGGATGTCACGGTGAGTGGTACGCACGGAGACCGCTTCACCGTCGTGAGTTTCCCGAACAGCTTGGACGCGAAAGCTGGTGGCGACATTGTGTTGAACTTTGATAGTCAAGGCATCACCGGCCCTTACGAGGCTGTCCTAGAAGTCACCAACGATGATGCCGAACCGGAAGACCAAACACGGCAAGTGGCGATCTCTTTATCCGTTGTGGATCCGGCAGGTCCACTGACCCACCTCAAACTTGACGAACCCGATGGCACCGTGCTCGCTGATAGTTCCGGAAATGGCCGGGGCGGCAGGTTGGAACCTGGTGGCGGTAATGCCACACTGAATCAAAACCCACTTGCTGGAGGCAAGGCCATCGAGGTCTCCGGTGGCGGCTCGGCGAGACTTGAGGGCAAGCCTTTCGGATTGTTAGACAGTTTCTCGGTTTCCCTATGGTTCCAGGTCGCCGATGTGGCCGGGCAGGGAACACTCGTTTCCCGTGGAGCCGGTGGTGCACCGATCTTCGCTGTGCTCCAATCGGGAGCAAATGCTTCGTTCTTCGTCAACGACGGCCCAATCTTTGCGACCGAAGGTGATCTGATCCAAGCAGGGACGGCCCATCACTTGGTAGCCACCTATGACAATACTGAGGGCGTCCGTCGCGCGGCCATCTTCATCGACGGTGTGGAAGCAGGCTCGTTTGATGACCCCACCGTTCTCGATGACTTCGAAGAAGACCCCTTCTGGCTAGGCTCGTTTGCGCAAGCGTTAGGCTTCAGTGGCCTGATCGATGACTTTCAGTATTACAATCGTATCCTCACGGCGGAGGAGGTCCAGACATTGAAGGACAATCCTGGCAAGGCGCTTAGCGGCGTAACGCCTGGAGAGGGCGGGGATGGAGCTGTGGTAGTCGACCTCGACGCTAGCGGATTGCCGGAAGGTGCCATCGCTACCTGGGAAAACGCAGGCGATCTTGGAGGAAGCTTCCAAGCGTTCGGCGATCCCACCGTTGAAGTAATCGCCGGCGTGACCGGCGTAACCTTAGACGGTAATGGAGACTACCTCGAAGGCCCCGTTTCCACACCAGCCATTGAGGGCGACAGCCCACGCTCGATCATCGCTTGGATCTACAATCCCGAATTAGCCTCTGAAGAGACGGTCATATCCTGGGGCAAACGCGGCGGACCAGATGGCACAAACATGTCATTCAACCACGGCTTCCATAACAATTTCGGAGCCGTCGGTCACTGGGGTGGCGGCGGCCCTGACATTGGTTGGAATCCCGATTCCATGGTCGAAGATGAAGATCCGGGCGTGCCAGGAGATGCGCAAGCGGGCGTATGGACGCACATTTCTTACACTCAAACGGGCAGCTTCACCAAAGTCTTCACCAATGGGGTACTATCCAATTCGGAAGACGCGGCTCTCAATACGCATCCTGGTTTGGGTATCCTTGTTGGGGCTCAGCGAGAAGATAACGGCGTCGATGTGACCGACCCTTTGAAGGGCTCTCTCACCGTTGCCAATGTCCGAGTCTTTGATAGCGCCTTGTCCGACGAAGACATTCTGGCGGACTACGAAACCTCGGCTCCTGGGTTCGCCCCTCCACCCGTACGCGATCCAGTAGACATCCTTCTCTTAGGGGCAAATGACGCTGCTGATGCGGGAGCGGATGCCAATGTCATGGCGTTCCTCGAGGTGGAATTTACGACCGTACGCTACATGAACTCCGGCGCAACCGATGGCTCCGAGACTGCCGATGTCATCGTCATGTCTTCCACCTTCGGTTCGGGCTCTGTCAGAGGCAAGTTCCACAACTCCGCCGTACCGATCCTCAACTGGGAGGAAGCCGTCATGGACAGTGGCGATGGAGAGTTCGGTCAAAGCTTGGCGGCGATGACCAAGTCAACCGACACCACACAGATGGCACTTGGCGATCATCCGATCGCAGGCGCTCTGGCTGGCACTACCATCGATTATCTCACGGCCGTGGGTGCTGAAACGTTAGGATCCAGTGAGCTTTCTGCAGATACCGTTGCGGTAGGTACAGGAACCGGCGGCGCGGTTGATGGTTTGGCCATGCTCTTTGTCACGGACACCGGTGGCGCTGTGGGTGAAGGTTCTGGAGTTGTGGACAATGTCTCCCCTGCAAGACGGGTCTCCTTCCCCATGACAGATGCGACCTTTGATAGTCTCACAGATGCAGGAAAGGAGCTGTTCGTGAACTCCATCCTTTGGGCTGCTGGCATCGTCGACCCACCAACACTCCCAGACATCCCAGGCGTGATCGGCTACTGGCCTCTCGATGGCTCGGCCGCCGATGCCAGCGGCAAAGGCGTGGATGGCAATGTCATCAATGCTGACGGCGTTTGGGTCGATGATGGCGGACGCAGCGTCTACCAGTCGGGCAACGATTCGTTCATCGAGTTAGGTACATTGCCAGTCATCGGACTGGACACCGACTTCACTTGGTCGTTCTGGGTGAACGCTGATGAGACTGACAACAATAACATTGTCTTTGGAAATCGATGGGGACCAGACGGCGTCGATTTCGATCCTCGCGAGTTCATCAAGTTCACACCTCGCGTCTTTGAATGGCACGTCGATGCCGGAGGGCAGAACGTTCCAGGAGAGAATTCCATGTTTATCGTTGGCGAATGGGCCCACAACTTGGTGGTGAAGACGGGTACCACACTCAGCTATTATCGTGACGGGACAGAAATCGCCACCAGCGAGATCACGGCTGCGCCAGCGAATGCGCAGCCACTCTATTTGGGCGGTCAAAACGGGGCCGAAATCTTCAGCGGCAAATTCGACGAAGTCGCGATCTTCAACCGTGCCCTGTCTACAGATGAGGTGACCGATGTCTATAATCGAGGATTAAACGGCCAAACCCTCACCGCAGGTGGTCCTGGACCTGAAGGTCCTTTGCCAAGCCTAACCAATATAGGAATCCAAGCCAGTGGAGCTTTCGGGATCACCGTTCCTGACGGTATGACTGCTGACATCGAGTACTCGACGGACCTCATCGACTGGGAAGTCATCGCTACAGGCATCACAGGCTCTGTTGAAGAAACCGACGCTGCCCGCATGGCGGCACCAGCCGGCTACTACCGGGCCAAGCAATAAAGAATCACATTGGGAAGAAGGTGAGTCGCGAAGGCGGGGGCTTCGGCTCCCGCCTTCGTTGCATCGGACTCACAGGGTCACTGAAGACACTAACGAGAAACGATTGCTAACAAATAGCGCAACTCCTCTCCAACGGCAGCTTCGCCCTCCACCGTCTGGGCGATCTCGGCACGAACGGCGTCGCGAAAGTCCTTTCTGAGGCGATGAATGGCCACTTTGAAGGCTCCCACGGCCATTCCCAATTCGTTGGCAGCGTGTTCTTGGTCCGGACGCCCACTGACACCGGGAAGCCAGGTTATCATCACCGCAAACTCTTCTACTTTCCCATTCGCTTGCCAAGTTTCCTCCAGAGCCGTCAACGCTCGAGCAAGGACGGTGTTCGCCCATTCTCGATCGAAGTAGGTATCGTCATGAAGAGCCCTCTCATCGGGAACCTGCAAACCCGAAGAAGAGTCTCGCGCCACGTCAAGCGGCACGTGCTGTTGCCCGCCCCCACGCTTTTCGCGCTGAGCCGCCTTGCGACGATCTGCTAGGAAATGTTTTACCGCGCCAAGGACGTAGGAGCTAAATCTACCGCGGTCGGGATCGGCGCCAGCGATGGCGTTCCCTTCCAACAGCTTGGCAAAGAAGGCTTGTGCCAGTTCACGTGCGTCGTCTTCTGAGCGGCCTTCGCATCGGAGAAATCGAAACACGGGTTCCCAGTAGGCCTGACAAAGATCCCCGAGGGCCTCTCGACTCCTTTCTGAATCTCCCTGAGCTTGCCTTACCAAGGACCACCGCGTGGCGTCGAAGTTTCCACCGCTGCTCATTTGAAGAAAGTCTCGCTACGATAAGGCTGTTCAGCGATGCCCAACTCGGATTCGGTAAGTGTGGTCCCGATAAGAGCGCTTTCGTGACGTTCATGGGTAAGTGGTTGATCAACCTTGTTGCGGTCGAGTTTCAGGGTCTGAATGGTTTCCCCTGAACCCTCCTTCTGAGTTCGGTGGATCATGACGAGGGCCTTAGCATTCCAAGACCCGCCGTAAATTTGCTTGGAGGATTGCCAAATCTTGCGGAGCCATAGAATATCGTGGCATGCAGCGCTTTCATGTTCTTAGCCTCTTGCTCTGTGCGCTCCTGATCGGTGCGCATGGTGGACCTGAACCTTTCGATTTGCGCGAGGGTGATCGGGTTGTCTTTCTGGGAAATGCCTTCTTTGAGCGGGCGCTTGACCACGGATATATGGAAACGGCACTCGCGTTGCGGTGGCCAGAGCGGAACGTGACCTTTCGCAATCTCGGCTGGGATGGCGATACAGTCTATGGGCACGCTCGCGCAGGTGGCCGACGCCGTGCGGTATTTGGCGACCCTGAGGAAGGCTTTGCTAGGATGATAGGTGAGGTGCGTTTGCTAGAGCCCTCGGTGATCTTCCTCGCGTATGGATTGAACGAGTCTTTCGACGACGATGCGGGACTCACCCCTTTTCGCGAAGGTTTGAGACGTCTCTTGAAGGAGATTGCCTCCATCAGAACACGAGTGATTCTGCTTTCTCCTACGCTTTTTCAGGAAGGCTTTGGTGCGGACTCGACCTACATCGCTCAGCGGAACGAGATGCTCACACGCTACAGTCAGGTCATTGCGGAGGCAGCGGCCTCCGAGAAACAGGTCTATGTGGATCTCACCACGTTCGACCAACCCTTGCCGTCCGAGAATGGGCTTCATCTCGCGGGGCCAGGTTACCGGCTGGTTGCCGAGAGACTCACCCAGCAACTGAAACTGCCACCTGCCAAGATCGATCCGAATTCGGAGGATGCCACGGCTATACGCGCGGCCATTGTTAGAAAGAACCGGCTTTATTTTCATCGGTGGCGGCCACGGAACGACGCCTTTGTCTTTGGCGAACGGAAAGACGAACAGAAGATCGCCCAGACCGAGCCCGCGCAGTTCGAGCCCTTCATTGCGAAACAGGAAGCCGTCGTCCGCCAACTTCTTCAGACCAAGTCATGAATCGCTGCCTCCTTGCGCTCCTCTTAACAAGCTCAGTTCTCTTGGGCCAACAAAACCTGACCGAAATTCCGCCACAGGATCCTGCCATTGAACAAGCTTCTTTTAAGGTTGCCAAGGGCTTTGAGGTCAACTTGTGGGCGGCTGATCCTTTGTTAGCCAAGCCTACCCAGATCAGCTTCGATCATGAAGGGCGATTGTGGGTGGCGAGCAGCGAGACCTATCCACAGCTCAATGTCAATCAGGAACCTAACGATCGCATTCTCATCCTTGAAGACACCGATCAAGATGGAAGCGCCGACAAATCCTCGGTTTTCTACGACAAGCTCGTCATTCCCGGTGGTGTCCTGCCAGATGGACAAGGTGGTGCTTACGTCGCGCATGCTGAGGAATTGATTCAACTAAACGATACCGATCATGACGGTAGTGCAGATTCCAAGACCGTCTTGCTATCGGGATTCGGCACGGAAGACACACACCACACCCTCCATCGACTGAGCTGGGGGCCGGGTGGTCTTCTCTACATGCTCCAAGGCTACTACATCGGCACTCATGTGGAGACGCTCTATGGTCCGCGTCGCCTCAATGGGGGCGGACTCTGGTCGTATGATACGCAGACACGTCGGCTGGAGATCTACAGTCGAGGCTTGGTCAATCCATGGGGCGTGGCCTTTGATCGCTGGGGCCAAAGTTTCCAAACGGACGGTGCCGGTGGTGAGGGCATCAATTACACCTTCCCTGACAGTGTCTTCAAAGCCTCTCCCCATGAACACCGGACACTCACTGGTCTCAATCCTGGCCGTCCCAAGCTCTGTGGCATCGAGATCATTAGTGGCGACCATTTCCCAGCGCCCTGGCATGGTAGTGTGCTCGCCAATGATTTCCGTGCCAACAACATTGATCGCTATTCTCTAGAGGAATCTGCTAGCGGATTTCTCTCTCACCTTGAGGATGATCTTCTGCAATCAACGCATGTCTCCTTCCGCCCCATTGATATCACCATGGGACCCGACGGAGCAGTCTATATTGCCGACTGGTATAGTCCCATCATCCAGCATGGCGAAGTCGATTTCCGTGATGAACGACGTGACCAGGTGCACGGCCGCATTTGGCGTATCACCGCGAAGAATCGACCGCTTTGTCAACCGGTCGATTATGGCTCCGCCAGCGTTAAGCAACTGTTAGAGTGCCTCAAATCGACTGCAGACTGGGTTCGCAGTCAGGCCAAGCAAGCACTCAAACGACACGATCAGAGTAATGTCGAAACTGCCATCCGAACCTGGCTCGCTACGCTCGATCCGCTCGATCCTCGCCATGAGCATTATCGGCTTGAAGCCCTCTGGTCTTACCAGACTATTTGTAGTGCCGAAGCCGCGGACTTTGCCAACGTCATGAGACGATCTCCAGAGCCGCGCGCACGCGCGGCTGCCGTGCGTGCGTTCTATCACTCGCAGGTTGAGGCCGGTATGCTCGAAGAGTCTGTGAACGATCCCCATCCGCTCGTTCGACGCGAGGCGGTGACCGTGTTGGGTCAGAAAGGTTCCGCCGAGGCCGCCCGCATCGCACTTCAAGCGCTCAATCATCCCATGGACATCTTCCTCGACTTCGCCCTCTGGCGTACCTGTCGGCTTCTTGAGCCACACTGGCTCGCCGCCTTTAACGAAAAAGGTCTGACGTTTAAAGACAATGTAGATCACCTTGCCTTCGCGCTCAAAGCCATTGAAAAGCCCGAAGCGCTGGCCCCACTGATCGTACTGGTCGAGAACGATCCTGAACATGCAGATCCTGCCATTGTGCGACTGATCGGCAAGATTGGAAGCTCGAAAGATCTCAACGCTCTACTCTCGCTCAATACGTTGGATGCTGTTCTAACGCTTGTCGAAGCTGCCCGTGATCGAGGTGTTCTTCCGGCCCAAACAAGCAGACTGTCGTCCGCCTGCCTAACGCTGCTCCGCGCCAACGACCCAATGATCGTGGCCGCTGCCTGTCGCCTCGCTGGTCATTGGAAGCGAAACGACCTTCAGGCGGAACTTGAGTTTCGGTTGAACGATCCCAAATCGCCAGTGATCCAAGAAGCTGCCGCCCAAGGCCTCGCCATTCTCGGCCTCGGGACACCGCTAATCCACCTGACAAACGACGATTCGGCGACCCTAGCGTCACGGGTGGCCGCCGCCTCAGCCCTCGCGCAGATGGATGTTGCTGCTAGCGTGGAGCCGATCACAAACCTCTTAGCAGAGCCGCTCGAAGAAGACGCCATCAACACTCTTGTTACGTCCGTCCTTACTAAAAAGGGCGGCGCCGAAGCACTCGCGCAAGCTCTGACAGATCAAACCGTGACGAAGAAGGCAACCGTGCTAGCAATGAGACTGGTGGAGACTTCTGGTAGTCCGCACACCAGCCTCGTCAGGGCTTTGACAATCGCTGGGAACCTCCAATCTCTATCAGAGGAACTCACACCCAGGATGCTGTCAAGCTTGCTTGGCAAGCTTGACTCTGGGAATGCGTCAAGAGGTAAGTTGATCTATCATCGAGACCAACTCGCTTGTGTTACCTGTCATGTCATTGATGGTGAAGGAGGCATCATTGGGCCTGATCTTTCTAGCATTGGTGCCAGTGCGCCCGTCGATTATCTCATTGAGTCCCTTATCATGCCGAGCAAGAAGATTAAGGAGGGTTATCGCATGACGCTCTTGACAAAGAAGAACGGTGACGTGTTCTCCGGTGCCATCGTGAGTGAAGATCAGAATGTCGTCCGCCTCCGAACGATCACCGGTCAGGAGGCGAGAGTCCCGAAGAGTACGATTAAGACCCGCCACACCAGCCCAGTATCGCTAATGCCCTCCGGACTAACGGAGTCATTGAAAGAAGATGAAGTCATCGATCTCGTGGCCTACCTTGCCTCGCTGGGTAAACAGAAGTGATTGCAAACTCGCTTTAGACCTCTCACCTACTACTTGCAGGTCCGCGCTAGGGGCTACTTTGCCGAAGAGCCCACGTTGATCAGAGTTGCCTGTTTAGCTGTAATGTAAGGCGGCTGTTGTCGAGCCGGGGCGATGGGCTAGCGGATGTTTGTGGAAGCGTGGAAGCGTGGTAGCGCGAGGCTATCGTAATCATCGGTTGATTCCCAACGGCTTACAGATGGAGTGCGCCGGGAAAAACGAGATGCTGATTGGGATTTCAACCAAAACTCGGCCAAATGTTCAAATAATTTAACTCTTTGCGATGACTCATGAGAAAGACCTCAAAAGCCATCAGTTGAACTGACGTGATAACCGGCATCGGCAAGAAGGTGGGAACACAAAGAATACCTTGCCGGTATTGACCCGTAGGGAACACAGCCCTCTTCGATTTACCCGATATACCGCCCTCATAGGATCGAACTCCGTGAACGTGAAACTAACGTCGTCGCGTCGTTGGTGCCGTCTCGGTTAGGTGTCTGAGGACGCCTTGTGCGTAGACGATGGTGACTATCGTCATGGCAATGTTGATGATGGCCATGCTGTACCAGAAGCCATGGAGTTGAAACTCGTAAATCCGGACCACGGTGTAGAAGACGCCAATAGGCAGAATGATCTTTCTGATTATTGATTCAACGAAGCCATACATGGGACGTTTCACAGCCTGAAGAAAGCCGGTATGAACAAAGGTCATGACATATGCCCATTGAATGAATGTCATGACTCGGATATAATTGGTGCCGATAGAGATGACTTCGGAATCTTTGGTGAAGAGGCGCACGAGAGGCTCTGCGAAGGCGAACATGAGGACCGAAGCGACTGCAATGAGAACAATGCCATAGCATACGCAGAGCTGGACACATTCGCGCACGCGATCGAGTTTGCCTGCACCGTTGTTCTGGCCAACGACAGAGACGATGGCGGCACTGATACCAATGGCGGGAAGCAGGGCAATTTGCTCGATGCGTGTGCCTACGCCGAAGGCAGCTACTGACACTTGTCCGTAGTATTTCAAGAAGTAGGTGGTAACAAAGAAACCCAAGGCGATAGACATCATGTTGAAGCTTGTGGGAACACCTTGCTTGAGAATCATGCCGTAGGTCTTCCACTGCGGCATGAGGCAGTTGGGTCCCGTGAACCTGACGTAGCCCCGGCGCCAAACCGTGGTTAAGAGATACAAGCCTCCGAGCGCTTGAATGACGACGGTGGCCCAGGCGATGCCCGCGATCCCGAAGGCGGGCAGGCCAAAGCCTCCGTAGAGAAACCAGGGATCGAGCACGAGATTAAGAAAGAAGCCGCCGACTAACACCCGTCCGAAGGTCTTGCTATCGCCGTTTGCTAGGAGAACGGCATTGCTCATGCTACTGAGAAGAAAGAAGATCGCTCCCCAGAAGAGAGGAGAAATGTAGCGGTTGGCGATGTCAAGATAGGCACCACTCGCGCCCATGGCCTTGAACAGTGGCGGAGCAACGGTCAATCCGATAACGGTGAGACCAATGGCGCAGAGGAAACCTAGCGAGAACACTTGGGAGGAGAGGGCTATCTCTTCCTCACGATCCTTGGCACCGATGGCATTGGCTATTAAGGCAGAGGAGCCCCGTGCGATGCCTTCGCTCACGGCAATGATGATGAAGAAGACCGGAAATGAGAGTGCCAGGGCAGCCAATGCTGTCGTCGACACTTGGCCAGCGTAAAAAGAGTCCACGACGTTGTACATCGTGTTGAAGAAGAATCCGATGCTCATCGGCAGTGCGATGCTGCGGATGTGCTTTGGGATCGAGCCGGTGATCAGTGAGGCGGTGGCCATGGTTGTGAGGGAAATCTTGAGACTTCCGCTATGCCGACGTGAGTTAGCCGCCAGCGACGACAAGAATGATCTCTAACTGATCACCATCAGCTACCACGGTGTCAGCATGTTCACGCTGACGGAGAGCGATACCATTGTGTTCGACAAGAACGGGGCGTTCGCCAAAGCCTAGCTGGCTCAAGAGTGCTGTGAGCGCCATTTCCGAGGCGTCGAACTCTTTGGACTCGCCATTCAGTTTAAGAGTCATTGTTAGTTGGGTGTTAGTATCGCTTCGTCCCAATCTTTCCAAACGGGGTCCAAGCCTTGAGCTCGGAGCATGTTCGCAACTTCTTCAGGTGTGCGCTCATCAGCGATGCCGAATTGCTCGGTGGCACGTTCGCAACCATTGCCAGGGCTTTCTTCAAGCTCCTCACGGCGGCCGCGCACGGTCAGGTGGAGGTCTTCTGTTCCCTGGCCGGTGTAGCCGCCGGGTTCCGTGTGGCTACCGGCACTCATGGAGGTGATGCCCAGCGGGGCGATGGCGTCGCGGAGTGCGGCTGGTTCTCGAGTGCTCAGAACAATACCGACCTCCGCGAAACAAAGACGAAAGGCGGCTACGAGCTGAACAAAGTTTGGATCATCGAGTTGATACTTTGGTTGATACTCACCGGCATGGGGACGCATGCGAGGGAAGCTGATGGTGAAAGATGCCTTCCAACAGGTGCGCATGAGGTACTCGAGGTGAGCGGCGAGGCCCATCGCTTCAATGCGCCAATCTGCTAGTCCAAAGAGAGCGCCGATTCCGATGCGCCTGAAGCCACCCTCATATGCCCGCTCGGGACACTGCAAACGCCAATCAAAGTTTTTTTTCGGACCCGCGGTGTGGAGTTCTTTGTAGGTCTCGCGGTCGTAGGTTTCTTGATAAACGACGAGGCCTTCGCAGCCGGCGTCGACCATGCGCCCGTATTCATCTGCTTCCATCGGCCCGACTTCGAGGGCGATGGTAGGTATGAACGTTTTGAGGGCGGTGATGCATTTCTCTAGATAGCCGTTGGAAACGAACTTTGGGTGTTCGCCAGCTACGAGAAGGATGTGTCGGAAGCCTTGGTCCGCGAGGTGCTTTGCTTCTGCGACGACTTGGGGAATGTCTAACGTGACACGGAAAATGTCTGTGTTGTCGCGGGAGAAGCCACAGTAAGTGCAGTTATTCACGCACTCGTTAGACACGTAGAGCGGAGCGAAGAGCCGCATCGTCTTGCCGAAGTTCTGGCGCGTCTTCCGCTGGGCCTCATTCACAAGCCCCTCGAGCTCGCCGGGAGATTTGGGAGCGAGGAGATTCTCGAAGCGACGTAAGAGCGGGGATCGCTCGTTGGGAAGGCGGTTGAAATGGGGAACAAAGGACACGGTAGAGACCAACGCGGTGGCTTGGGATCTACCGCCAGCGCCATGGGAAATGCAAGGGCGGAAAGCCGCTTCCGTTACTCCGTGGCGATCCAGCAGTATTGGTAGCCTGAGAGCGGGATGTTTTTCGCCTCGTGATCGATGAAGAGCCCATCGGCGAGATTGCGGAGTTTGTGGTGGGTCTCGCTGTTCCAGTTCAGAGCAGCGAAGACAGTCGTCATTAGAACAGGCTGAGCTTCGGCCGTCACGTTGAAGAGGCAAAGTATACGCTGGCTGCTGTCCTTGGCGATTCTGACAAAGGCAAAGACATGGTCTCCGATATTGAGTGTTTCCTGAAGGGCATCAGGATGGAAGGCGGGATAATTGGCGCGGCGGCGGAGGAGGGCACGGATCGCTTCGAAGATCTTCGAAGCGTTGCCATCCTCTTGGGTGATGAGATCCTCGACGTCTTGTTTGTTCCAGCGTTTGCGATTGATGGCGCGGAAGTGGCCGTGTTCTTGAACACCTTGGAGGTCATTCTCGGTGCCTATCAGGCTGTTAAAGTAGAGGGCGGGAATGCCGCGCATGGACACGGCGACGGCCTGTGAGCAGAGGAAACGTTGGCGGCCAAGGGCAGGGTCCTGTGCGTGTGAGAGGGCGGAGGCATACGTGATGTTGAGTTCGTAGGGGCTCTCCGAACCATCTTCCGTCCGGCGCATGCTGACATGGCCATGGCGCTGCTCGACTTCTTCTACTAGCCATTCAAGATCTTCGTGGGGAAGTAGGCCGTGCAGCGGACGCACGCCGATGCCGTCATGGGAAGCCGTGAAGTTGAGAAAGGTGGTGCCTTCTTCGAGTGGAGGCAACGAGGTCGCCCATTGGCGTAGTTCGGCGCAGGTGCCTCTCAGCATACTGTAGAGCAGAAGTGGTGGTAGGCTGAACTGATAGACCATGTGGGCCTCGTCTCGTTGCCCAAAGTAACTGATGTTCTCTTCGTGCGGGACGTTTGTCTCTGTGAGGAGAATCGTTTGCGGAGCCACCATGTCGACCAGGTCACGGAAGAGTTTGACGATCTCATGAGTCTCCTCGAGATGGATGCACGAGGTATTAGCGCGTTTCCAGAGAAAAGCGACCGCGTCCAAGCGGATGATCCGCATGCCTTTCGAGATGTAAAAGAAGAGGATATCAATGAACTCGAACAGGACGTTGGGATTCTGCCAGTTCAGGTCGACCTGATCAGCACTGAACGTGGTCCATACGTGTTGCTTGCCATCTCGAGTCAGCACATTGGTGAGCAGAGGCGAGGAGCGTGGACGGACGACTTTGGAATGGTCCTCTTCTGGATCGGCGTTTATGAAGTAGTGGTTGTACGGTTCGATTCCCTGCACGAAGTCTTGAAACCAAGGGCTCTCAGAGGAGCAATGGTTGAGGACGAGGTCGAACATCATTTGGAAGCTTTGGGAAAGAGCTTCGATGTCCTGCCAGTCACCATAGCGTGAGTCGACCTTTCGGTAGTCCACCACGGAGAAGCCGTCATCGGAGGTCCAGGGGGAGAAGGGGAGAATGTGGACCGTGCGGAAGGCACCAGGCAGGCGTTTTTCAAGGAAGCGCTTGAGCGTGACGAGCGGGTGCTCACCCTCGCATTGAACGATGTCGGCGTAGGTGATGAGCAAGGTGTCTTTCTCCGTCCAGCGCTCCGTTAGCGGAACGACGTTGATGCCGACGCCGTAGCGTCCGATCATCATGTGAAGGCGCTCAAGCAATTCAGGAGCACGATCGCCATACAATTTCACCAAGCGCTTGCGAATGCGCTCCATGGATTCTTGGGAAACGATCTTCATGAGGGAAGGCTTTGCATGAGGGCCTGGAGCGTGGCCCGGAGACCAGTGTAGCCGAAGTGTTGCTTTGCAAGAGCGTAGTTGTGGTCGACCATGGCTCGCTGGGCCTCGGGGTCTGCCATGAGTTGCTGCACTTCCCCGACGGTTTCTTTGGCAACGAAGCCGTCGATGGAGATCACGCGAAAACCCTTGGGTTCGATGTCTTCGACATAGACCGCGTATCGATTGACCAGCACGGGTTTCCTAAAATAGAACGCCTCCAAGAGCGCGTTGCCAAAGCCTTCGTAGAGGCTTGGAAAGGTCACGAGATCTGCTTGGGGATAGATATCCCACAGCGTGTAGCATTTCTTGCCGTGGGCGTCCGTCTGACGTTCTTCGCTGATGCGTTCGGCTACGCAGCGCAGGTCGACGCCTTCCGCGCCGGCAATCTCCACGAGTTGGTCGTGGTAGGCGTAACCCTCGTCACCGGCGTCATGGGAGATGACGACTTTGTAGCGAGGATCCTTGAGCATACCGATAAGTTTGATCGTGTGCTCAATACCTTTGCGCGGGACGATACGCGTCGGTTGCAGCACAAGAATGTCGTCGTCAGCAAGGCCGATCTGTTGCCGGAAATCGGCACTGTAGTCATCGGGTTGAGGAGGTGGAGACTCGAATTGAAAGACGTTTGGAACTAGCATCGACCCCAAGCCCTTCCGGAAGGCGAGTGCTGTCTGGGCTGATGAATTGATTACCGCATGGCGAATATTTGGCAGCGATGGCGGGAAAGCAGCATCGAGGTGATCCTTGACAGCGGTGATGCTGAAGCGCTCACGTTCCCAGTAGAAGTCGTGGTGGTGGGCGATGGCGGGTAGCTGCGTCTCGGCGAGAAACTCGGTGATGGCGAGCCCCAGCGGAAGGTGCATGGGAATGGTGAGCGCGTTTTGAGGGATGAGGAGATCGATTTCGTAGGTCTCAACGAAGCGGTAGAGGGTCGTTTTCAGATAATCAGCCAGGGTACGGATCCGTTCGGAAATGACCTTATCGCGGTGTTGGCGCCCCCAGATTCGTTCGGAAATCCAAACGTTCTCGGGATTGCCAAAGTAGGCTTCGGGCACGCAGAAACTCAGGGTGGGGTCACGATCACTCCGGCCGCTGTACCAGAAACACTGGTGACCTTCCTCAGACAGGACCTGTGCCCACTTCGCTGCCTCTAACGAAACGCCATCCGTGCCTGCAAACCTCGTTGAAATGAATCCTATCTTCTGAGCCATGAAACTTTGGGGGATTGCCTTCTTGTAGCTAGAGTGATTACGGCTGGAGTAAAGCGGCAATCCACCACGGGGTAAAAGGCGATTACTGTGCCAAACGTTGAACAAATTCAGATTTACAGAAGGAACGTGCTTTCTAAGCTGAGGCCGAACGATGGCAGATCCTCCTTCTACTCCCGGCGCCAGACGGCGTTTGGCCATCGTGCACTACCATTTCAAGCCGGGTGGGGTGACCACAGTGGTCGAGCACACCTTGGCAGGGTTGATGGCGTTCGCCGATGCGGAGGTGGTGATTCTCACGGGTGAGCCATACTCAGGCAAGGGGCTAACGAATGTGCATCACGTGCCTGGGCTTTCCTATGATTCGTTGGATGAACAACGGTCAACACCTGAAGAGCTGGCAGAGGCCCTGCACGAGTTTGCTCGGGCTGGCCTCGATGGGGAATTGCCCGAAATCTGGCATTGTCATAATCATGCCTTGGGTAAGAACAGCGCACTCCCTGGGGCGTTGGGTCTGCTGGCGCAGGCTGGACAGCGATTGTTTCTCCATATGCACGACTTTGCTGAGGATGGTCGGCCAGAGAATTTCAAGGTCCTCCGGGGCTCTGGTCCTGCCTACCCGGTATTGCCGTCGGTTCACTATGGCACGATTAACTCCCGGGACCGCGGCTTGCTGATCGATGCGGGTGTTCCGAAGTCGAGGGTTCACGACCTCGCGAATCCGGTGGTCGCCCATAGCGAGGACCGTCATGCGACAGGAAAGCGACCTATTGTTCTCTATCCAACTCGTGGGATTCGACGTAAAAATATTGGGGAAGCTGTTTTGTTAGCGGCTCTGTGCCGTGATCGGGCTTTCGTCGCAACGACGCGTGTCCCAGACAACCCGCAGTGGCAGGGTGTTCACGATGAGTGGGTTTCCTATGCAGCGGAGAATGCGCTGCCCATCGGCTTTGGGGTGGTGGGAAAACAGAGTCCGGAGCGTTTAAAGCTTTCGTCAGAAACCGGCCGATCATTGAAGGCTTGGTTAAGTGCGGCTGCCTGTGTGCTCACGACTAGTGTGGCCGAGGGGTTTGGGTTGGCCTATGTGGAGTCTTTGCTCGATGGTCTGCCTTTGTTAGGAAGGGATTTGCCAGAGATCACGCGAGACTTTGTCGATCAGGGCCTGTCATTCCCGGGACTCTATCAAGCCTTGCGTGTTCCGATCTCTTGGATAGATGAAGATGCGCTGAGTGATTTGGTCGAGGAACAATTGACTACTGTTTTTGAGGCGTATGAGAAATCGCTCCCACCAGGTGCGGTTTCTCGGGTGCTTTACGCGATGGTGGATCGTCATCAGCGCGTTGATTTCGGGCGCTTGACGGAGCCCTTTCAACGTGTGGTGATTGATAGGATCATTGCCGATCCCTCTGCGGCAAAGAAGATCATTGTAGAAACTCCAGGGGCGCTCGTGAATGTGATTTTCTGGCTGGATAGCTGGTTCGAGGAAGGGCTTGAAATCCCCAAATTGAATGAACAGCGCCGCCTTCTGCGCAAGATGTCTTCGCCTCGTGCTTACACCGAGCGGCTCACTTCTGCCTACGATGTCCTGGAGAATGAGCCTGTTGCGGACTCGGACGCTAGCCTCGAGTCCGATGTGGGTGTAGGTATACTAGAGGCGTTTCTTTCCCCTGAGAGGTTTCAACTCCTCCGGTCTTAGTTGTATGGTATCTCTGATAGAATCCCTCACCCATCCCCTTGTGATGCAACCCACCGGGGAGACGTCAAGAATGGCTCCGCTAGCCGGAATCAAGGCGGTCGTCTTCGATATCTACGGTACCCTGCTCATCTCTGGTTCCGGTGACACCGGACTGAACTGCGATGAATCCACAGCCGAGGCGGCGATGACGGAAGCATTCAACGCGGAAGGAATCGTGACGACGCCCACTATGGAGTTGGCCAAAGGGAGACAGCGGCTCATCTTGCAAGAACATTCCCGTTTAAAAGCGGCGGGCACAGAGTTCCCTGAAGTGGAGATCCGCGAGATCTGGAAACGTCTCCTTGCTGAATCACATTTCACCATTCCAGATGATCTGCTAGAGCGGGTTATCATGCGTCACGAGTGCGTGGTCAATCCTGTCTGGCCGATGGCTGGGGCGAAAGAGCTGCTCACCGAGTGCCAGAATAGCGGGCTATCCATGGGAATCATTTCCAATGCGCAATTCTACACGCGACCGCTTGTTGAGTATTTGTTAGGTGGGTCGGTGGAGGATCTCGGGTTTCGTAAGGATTTGTGTCTCTGGTCTTTCAAGGAACGAGAAGCTAAGCCGTCTCGAGAGCTCTTTGCCAGGCTTGGTGCCTTGCTGGAGCGGGAGGGGATCGCGTCGGGTGAGGTTCTCTATATCGGAAATGATATGCGCAATGATGTCGCGCCGGCTGCGGCTCAGGGATTTCGCACGGCTCTCTTTGCGGGAGATGCCCGCTCGCTTCGTAAGCGGGAGGATGATGGTCTCACGGTGAGACCGGATCTCATTTTGACGGACCTGGATCAATTGATCTCCTGCCTTTCTTGAATGATGGACTTTCGGTGACCGCTTAACTAACGTTGGTCATGCCTGCGTCGAATTCAGCTGTGGAGACCTACCTTGCTAAGGCGGCGAGGCGTCGACAGTGGGTCGAGTTCGGCCGTCAGGTCGTATGTATGCTCTGGATCCTTGGAGGGCTCTTTTTGATTTGGCTTTTGGTTGCTCGGCTTTCTGCAGTGATTTCAGATAGACATGCCGTGGCTCTCCTAGGTGGTCTCCCCGTGGTTGCGGGGATTCTTGCCTGGTTCACCCATCGAAGAATTTCAGAGAAAGAGGCCGCGACGGTGGTTGATCGCTATGAGGGCAACCACGATCTCTTTCTCACGGCGATGCATTTGAATGAAAGCTCGGGTGACTACCAAGAGCAGATTCGCGAACGAGCAGAGGCGAAAGCAAGCGTGGAAGCCCCGCTTGGAAAGATGATTCCGTGGGCTTGGCAGAAACCGTGTTTTCGGTTGTTAGGTGGACTGCTAGTGCTGGTCGTCGCTCTTCTCTTTCTACCTCAGCTGGACCCCTTTGGGAAAGAGGAGATACGAGACTGGTTGACCAAGCAGGAGGAACGCCTGGAAGAGCTTCGGAAGAGGAACGAGGAAGCCCGTGCTTTGCTGAAGCCAGAGGACACTGAGCAGCGAGGGGAAGAGATTGCTCAGGCGCTCTCCAAGCTTGAACAAACGTTTCAGCTAGCGCGTCCTGAGCAGCAGGAAGCCACGCGCAAGGCGTTGCGGGATCAGCAGAAAGAGTTAGGCAAGTTTTGGCAACAGCTCGACGACGAGAAGCTGACCAAAGCGCTCGATAAAGAGAGCGACCGCTGGCAGAAGATCGGACAGACCGAGGCTTCGATGTCGCCTGACGCGAAGGCTATGCGGGATGAGCTTCGGGAGATGCTTCGCAGTGGCGATGCCAAGAAGCTGCAGGATCGCCTGGCGGAAATGCTAGAGAAAGTTGAGAAGCAGCAGCAACAGAATCAGAGTGGGGAATCTAGCGAAGAGCAAGCGGCGCTGAAGGACAGTTTGCAGGAACTCGCCAGCGCCATTTCAGCGGTGTCGCCATCGGATCCGCTCAAAGCAAGTTTGCAGCGTGCGATTGAACAGATGCAAATGGCTCAGAACCCAGATTTACAAGATCAAGCCATGGAAGGTGCGCAACAGTCCATGGAGCAATTGCAGAAGCAGATTGAGTCTCTAGCCGAACAGTTAAAGCAGTTGAATGACTTGGAATCTGGTATGGATGCTGCCCAGCTCGCCCAGCAGCTTAATGAGCTTGGGCAAATGTCGGGCCAGGAGCCGGGAGGCAAGGGCATGAAGAGCTACGCTGATCTTTACAAACAGCTTCTCGCCGAGTCGCAGGGAGGTGGAGGTCCAGGGATGCGAGGACAAGGTACGGGCGAGGGTGGGGTGGCCCCGGAGGATGTCAGCTTGGCCACGGGTTTTAAGAAGGAGCAGTCGCCGTCACATCTTGTGGCTGGGAAGACCTTGCTACAGTGGCAGACGAAAGAAGCCTCGGAGGCGGGGCAGGCAACGGAGGCTTATCAGGAGTCTATCCAGCAGCTCAAGCAGGGCTTGAGTGAGGCTATTCGTCAGGAGAAAGTGCCTGCAGGTTACCATGATCAGATTCAGCGCTATTTCGATACGTTAAAAGAAGAGCCTGCGCCCGGCGCGGATGGCCTTGACTGAGTCCATGGGCTCGCACACCATCCGGGCTTGTGAAATGGAAATGGATCGAGCTTCATAGCAAACCGTGGTTCTGGGGCAGCCTTGCTGGCCTCTTCGCATGCGTGATTTGTGCCTGGTGGTTTATGCAACCACGAGTGCCTCGACTCACAATTTACTGCGCCCATGATTCCGTTTACTCTGCGGAGGTCTTGGAACGGTTCAGAAAAGAGACCGGGATCAAATTCGACGTTAAATATGACACCGAGGCTACCAAGTCGCTTGGCTTGGTCGAGTTGATTCTCCAAGAGAAGGACGCCCCACTCTGTGATGTCTTTTGGAACAACGAAGTGCTGGGTACGCTGCGGTTGCAAAGCGCACAAATGCTAGAGCCATACAAGAGTCCGCGTTATGCAAAAGTCCCAGATCAGTTCAAAGACGAAGCCGGATTCTGGACGGGTTTCGGTGCTCGGTTGCGTGTCTACATCACCGATCCGAGTCGTCTAGCTGCCACACAGGAGGCGATCGATCAGCGCTTGGAGACTCCCGACCTCTCTGAAGTGACTATTGCAAAGCCTCTCTATGGAACCACGCTCACGCACTACACTGCTCTCTGGCAGGCTTGGGGAGCAGATGCGATGAAAGCATGGCACAAGAGTATCTCTGATCGGGGGATCATTGAGGTTAGTGGGAATGCGGTCACGCGAGCGATGGTTGCTGAAGGTGTTTGTGATCTCGGCTTCACCGACACCGATGACTACTTTGTCGCCAAGCAACGGAGACAGAATGTGGGAATGTTGCCTGTGCGTTTGCCTTCAAGCGAAGTGATCTGCATTCCAAACACCGTTTGTCTAATTCGTGATAGTGATAGGCCGAAGCAGGCGCGCAAGTTGATCGATTTCCTGTTGACGGCGAAGACGGAAGTAGAACTTGCGAATTCGCAATCCAGGCAGATTCCGCTCGGGCCTGTCGATGAAACCACGCTGCCCGAAGATGTCCGGAAACTCATGCCCTTGACCAAGGAAGCGCTAGATATGTCTAGCTTGCGTGAGCATGCTGATGCTTGCTTGACGTGGTTGAAGGGAATCTACACGCACGGTTAGTTTACCACTCGCCGCCGAAGAGCTGGGTCCATTGACAGGTCTGACAGTTTTTATCCTGGCACTGCGCAAAGTCTTTCTCGATAGAACCTTTGAGGAAATCACGTGCTTTTGACTTGGGCGTGGGAGGTGTTTCTACCCAATCATGTCCCACGCGGTAGCGATTGAGAGGCGTGAGATGAAGGGGCGTGTCCGTCGAACCTGTTTCTTCCTTCTTAGGAATCAATAGCAAACTTGCCAGCGCAGCTGGAGCGAGCAAGGTTAGCCAGAATCGAGGCGACACGACTGTCGTTTCTCAGTTCTCTGGGAGTTCGTCGAGAGCTTTATTCGCGTCTTTCAAAGCTCGTTCTGCTTCTTCCAATTCTCGTAGAAGTTGATCAAGTTGCTCTGACTTCGGCTCGATTGGGGTCTTCGGGTTTCCAAGCCATTCAAGCACAAGGCTAGAAGGAATGGCGTAGGTCTTTACTCGACCAGAGCGTGCGATGTTAATTCCCAAGATGCGTCCTTCAAGATCCACCACGGGGCCACCCATGCGGAACGGGGCCAACCCGATATCGTGTTGCCAAACCTTGGGGTAACCCGTTCGATGCTTGCTTGTCGCTCCGCCTAGTAGGTCCATTGCGTGAGCGCGGTCAAACAGATCTCCAGCTTCTTCACGACTGCCCAGGACGACGCTCGCCTCTGCCTGTTTCCTGCCGCGTCGGTAACCTACCCGGATCGCCTTGCCTGGCTTCAGCATGCTGACATGCTCAGCGAACGTTTGAACGGTCGAGAAAGTCTTGCCATCGATGCTGAGAAGGACATCGCTGTTTCTTAGGCCAGCTTCGGATGCGGCACTGTCTTCTTTCACCTCCCGTATCTTCAATCCCCCTTGGAAACCGTCGATGGAGATGCCCAGGTAGCCTTGGTCTTGTCCAGAGAGATCGCGGACGCCCACACTCACGATGCCCACACCACTGACATCACCACCAGGGCTTGGTGTGGCGATGAGACTGCCGATGATGGGAGCAGCGTTCGTGAACTCGGGCACGCGAAGTCCTGTGCGCTTTACCCGCAGAAAGGCGACGTCATGCTTAGGAAACGAGCGCTCGATGTTGGCTCGATGGTATGTGCCATCTCCAAACTGACAGCGAACGGACCGGCCTTCGACTTCGCTAGCTTTGGTTAGGATGAGCCCGTCCTCAGAGACGACCGTGCCGAGAGCGAGTCTCTGCTCCTTCTCGAGGATCCAAACGGTACCTTTACTGGCGTCTGCAACCGTGGGCTTGAAGGCATTAAGAATTTCTAGCAGTTGCGCTTGGTTCGCTTTCTCTTCTTCGGAGGGGCGCAAGGTCAAGAGGTCAAGGAGAGAGCCTCTCTTCTCCGCCAGTGTCGCGCCGGACAATGAGATCAGCAAGAAGGCGGCGATTGTGAACGAACGTTTCATGGTCTTAGTGATTGGGCTCGTTGAGGAAATCGCTGCGGCGTTTCAGCTTGATGGTGAGGGATTCTGTGATATCGCTAACAGCGCGTTTGACTTCTAACGTAACCTTATCATTCGGTTTGAAATATCTGAGCCGCTGCAGAAAGCGACGCCCGTGCCGCACGGGACGACCATCGAGGATCACAATTCGATCTCCCTTACGGATCCCCGATATTTGTGCGGGCGAGCCCTCGACTACGGATAGGACATCTGCTGTTTCGGATTGGGGATCGATCTGGGTGCCTAGGAATCCTTGCTCGCGGCGATTCCAGTCATAGAGTCGGCCTACAACTTTGCCGCGCTGCATGAGCTTCCATTGATCTTTGAAAGCACTGATGGGGGCATGTCGGTTCTCTGATAGGCTGATGCCGATGGAAGAGTGGATGCCGATCAGGCGGCCCTGGAGGTCTAACAAAGGTCCTCCTGAATGCCCCCCGACCAGGGTAGAGTCTGTGAGAAGAAATCCATTCTCTTCAAGCGAGAGCAAGCGGCTCAACCGAACCGGTGGCGTGCGGTCTTTGACGAATCCGCCAGGATGTCCCATGGCGAGGCACCATTGTCCTTGTTCCAGTGCCGTGGCGTCTCCGAGAGGCACATGCGGAAAGCTTCGGTTGTTGACCTCAACTTGAATCATACCGGCATCGAGTGAGCGATAAGCGCCCAAGGTCTTTCCTGGTAGGCGTTCACCCCCGAGCATGATCACGGTGATGTCGCGGTTGCTTTCACCGCTGACGTGGGCAGCGGTCAGAATGAGTCCGTCTGCGCTGACAATCACGCCGCTACCAGATCCGTCACCTGCATTGGGAAACTCAATCCCAACGACGGAAGGCATGGCGGTGCGGATGGTCGTTCGCATCTGCTCCTGGCGCTTGCGGAGTGTTTCTAGGGTGAGTTCGGCGCACGCAGACGCCAGCGAAAGCACGGCGACCGAAAGGTGGCAGAGAATCCGTATCATGGTGGAATCTTAGCGTAGGTCACGGTCCAAAGCAATGCAGTCAGACGTGACATCTTCGAAGTTCTTGCCAGTATTACGGCCTATGCGTCTTCCAAGTATTCTTTTGCTGCTGTCTCTAACATGTGGTTTCTGTCTAGCTGAAGAGGCTCCGACTATTCCTGCCGTGCGCTTTGATCCCGTCCAACGCGAGATGGAGGGATGGACGGTTCACTGTGATCCAGCAATACTGGAAGGAGGCGAGCATGCGGTTGAGGGAGCAAAGGCATTGAGAATGTTGGGCGATCATCTTCACCGCATCAGTTTGTTGGTGGAAGAGTCTCGGCTGGTGAAGCTTCGCAAATGTGAGATCTGGATCGAGCATGAGCATCCGGTGATGAAGGCCATGCAGTATCATCCAGGCGTGGGTTGGTTAAAATCTCATGGGCACGATCCGCGCCTTCATCAGAAAGTGCATGTTGTGCGTGCCGCTGCTTTGTTAGATAGAGGCCAGTTATTGAAACATCCGGCGGTGATCTTGCACGAGCTTGCTCATGCCTACCATGATCAGTTTCTGACCTTTGAGCACAAGCCAACGCTAGATACTTACAAGAAGGCCATGGACGCAAAGCTCTATGACCGAGTCCTACTGTTTAACGGCAAGTTTGTGCCGCACTATGCGACCACGAATCACAAGGAATACTTCGCCGAGAGCACAGAAGCCTACTTCTATCGGAATGACTTCTTCCCCTTTGTGCGTGCGGAACTAAAAGAGCATGATCCTGCCACGCACACGTTGATGGAAAAGGTGTGGGGAAGGTTGGACTAATTTCCTGACAGGTCCGTTTGCTCGGAATCCTCGAGGAGGCTGGCAGCGAGTTCTGGTTGACCCACTTGGGTGTAGCTTTCGGCTAGCTGTGTCTTGAGTTGGGAACGATGGGGCAGATGACTGAGGACCTTCTCAAGATCGGCGATGGTGTCTGTCCACTGAGAAGACAAACGATGGAGTGTTCCTCGGGTGGCGAGGTATTCGAGCTGAATTGGATGCTCCCCTGCAGACGTCACGGCATCGGTGACCAGCTCAAGGGCGCGGGGGAGATCTGGTGAGTTTTGGTGGGCGAGTGCCCAAGCGAGATTGTTTTTGAGACTGTGAACCTGAGGATACTGTTGGAGCCCATTCCCGCTGATCCTGCGAACTTGAGGCCAGTTTTCCTGGTGGCAATGATAGCCTGAAAGGAGTTGATAGACAAGTTGTGCTGGATTGGGAGCGCTCTCCAGATTGACTAAGAGGCCGATGATCCGGTCGGCAGATCTTTCTTGTGCTTTCGAGAGGATCCTTTCAAGGGCATCAATGGCTTGGTCCGAATCTGGAGTGCTTTTGGCTTTCTTCAGTTGCCTTTGTGATGAGCGGACATCGTTTAGGCTCTTTCCAACGATCGGACCTGCGTGAAGCGTTTCAGGATTTCCAGAGCCAGATCGCTCGGCATCTACAAGAAGCTCAGGATGGGCCTCCGACTTGAAACGTCGCCGCTTTCGAAAGTTTGGGTTCTTTCTGTGGCCGTGGTGGCGTTCGCGGCCGTCGCGCGAACTCCTGTGGGGGCTTCCTGCTCTAGCCATGCTGGTAATCGCTTTACAGGTGTTCTTCCATCTTCAGTTGCGAGGGTATCGAGAATCTTCTGTGGATCGCTACCTTATAGCCGCTCGGTCAGCTGCTGCTCAGGGGGCCTGGAGCGAGGCAGATCTTTACTATCGGAAGGTTTTAGAGGACTTCCCGGACCATGCGCCTGTGGTTTATGAACTTGCCAAGGTTGCGGGGGTGTTACGCCAGAGTGCGCGTTGCGATAGCTTATTGGAGCGACTGCAGTCGATGACAGACGAACCCAGGATCCCCCTGTAGGTAGCGGAATTGTTAGGGAAGCGTCCGAGAAATGCCAAAGAGCTAATCCCGGCGCGAGAGGCTCTCGACGAAGCACGAAAGTTTGGATTGGACCCGAGCGATGTGAGCGTGATGCTGGCTGCACGCTGCACGCTGCACGCTGCCTGGAGTTGGGCGATCATCATGCCGTGGTGGGCTTGCTAGAAGATCAAGACAGGAATCTGTCTACAGAGGCCAACCTGATCTTGGCAAAGTCTCTGCAAGTCTTGCGGCAGCCGGTTAAGGCTGCATATGCGGCTCGGCGCCTTCTTTCAATCAATCAACCGGGGACGTGGATGGCCCGTGATCTCCTGCGCGCCCAGGCTTACGCCATCTTGGGTGATTATGGGCGTGCCGTTGGACTGTTGGAACGACAGGGCCGTAGGAAAGAAGTTGAGCCCTTGATAGAAGAGATCTACAGCTCTTGGCTAGCCGAATCGACGGGGATGGAAGAGAAAGCCTCGACTCAAGATTTTGTCTTGCTAGAGCGCGGCCTCGCGTGGCTACCATTGCGGCCTGAGTTGCTGGGTCAGTTTGTGAGATTCTCCCAGGCCGTTTCCCAGGAGTCGTTGGACGCAGCATTCGGTGACGTCGCCTCTCCTCTGATTGTGCATCTTAGGTTTGGCCTGCAACCGATCTATTCTGAATTCACGCCGTCTGCATAGTCGCTGTCAAAATCGGTGCTGTAGGCATTCGTGCCGCTATGAGCGGTCGATACCGCAGCGATGGCAAGGGTTCCGTGTTTCCAGGCGGTGTTGGCTGCCACCTGCACGTCGACCCAACCTTCGGTGCCACTTTCGAAGTCTTCCGAGAAGAGCGGAGTTCGTCCCGAGATTCCCACCCGAAACTGTTCGTTGGGGGCGGCATTGGGTGCTGTACTATAGCTGAAAAGTTCACCGTCTTGGGTGAAGGTCGCCTCGCTGTCGATTTGCCAATTGCGAAGATCCGTAGAACGCTGAAGAGCGAGAGAAAGATGAGGGAAATACAGAGACGCGTGCTTGGGTGAACTTTCATAGCGGGAGAGGGGATTGAGCCGTTTGGCGATGCGACGACACCCAGCTGTGACTCTCGCAAATCACGTTGTGAGATAGACAAGGAGAAAGAGGGTAAACGGGCCATTGCCATGATTGTGCAGAGCTCTATATGTTTATGGAATGAGGATCCCTTTGGTATTAATCACGCTGTTAATGGTAGCCTTGATCTCCCTAACGGAGGCATGGGGAAATGATCGTCGTGAGCATATCATGGTCAGTGGCGGGCCTGCATTGCTGGCGTGGGAAAAACTGCGATTCGAGGCAGACCAGCACGACAAGTTCTACTTCAATTTCGTTCGCCCAGTGGCCTGGGCGCGTATTCCTCAGCTTAAAAAGCTCTATGGTAAGGACGCATCTGTTACGTGGCTCGTATACCGGCCGGCCTACGAGAAGCGTCAGCGAGAGTCCGGTAAACCGTTAATTTCTTGGATTGAATCTGTGGTCCGCAAGTATCCCGCGGTTAAGCTTGTGTGGTTCAGTAAGAGTGACGATGTGATCAATTACATCAACCGCGGTCAGAACCGCCGAAAGATGAAGATTGGATCAATCGATTTCTACCTCCACTCAAACAAGTATTGTCTGATGTTCGACTACAGCAGTGAGATCCTTGGATGTTCGAAGGCCTTCCTACATCAGCGCGATATTAAGAAGATCAAGCGGAGCGCCTTTGCGAAAGGGGCGCAATCTAAGAGCTGGGGATGTCATACAGGGGAAAGCATGAGCGGTCTCTGGAGGAAACAGACAGGCACGAAGCTCTGGGGGGCCATCGGGAAGACTGATTACTCTGATATCAGCTTGAATGGCGGTATACCGTCTCTGAGTCCGCGTGGGCGTTGGGCATACTAGCAGAGTATTTATTTATGGCTTCTCCTCCCTTGAACTTTCCTGACACGTCTGCTGTCCAGACTCGGCTCCCTAATGGCCTGGACATCATCATCAAAGAGGACCACAGCGCTGAAGTGGTCAGCGTCCAAGCGTGGTGCAGTGCGGGGAGCATTCACGAAGACGAATGGTCGGGTGCCGGGCTGTCGCATATCTTAGAGCACATGCTCTTTAAGGGGACCAAGAAACGCCAAGGCCCTGAGATTTCAACGCAAGTTCAAGACGTGGGCGGCTATATCAATGCTTACACGTCCTTTGATCGCACGGTTTATTGGATTGATGCCCCGTCTTCTGGGACTGAGTTGTGTCTTGATGTGTTGCTAGATGTCATGACGGAGGCGACGCTTCCCGAGGACGAATACGAAAAAGAGCAGGAAGTCATTCGCCGAGAATTCGCGATGGGGTTTGATGATCCGGGACGGATGAGCTCTCAGCTTCTCTTTGCTACGGCTTTTCAGCATCACCCGTATCGCCATCCGGTGATCGGCCATTTGGACGTCTTTAACACACTGACGCGAGCCGATGTCTTGGCTTACTACAAGCGGCACTATGTCCCGAATAACATGCTCTTTGTCGTCGTTGGTGCGGTTGACTCTGCGAAAGTGACGGAACAAATTGCACGTTATTTCGATGATTATCCACGGCAGCCTTACACGCCTGTGGTGATCCCTGAAGAACCGGCGCAGTTGGGCCGGCGCGAAGCGCATGTGGAGTTTGAGACTCAACTGACGAAGATGCATTTGGCCTGGCACATCCCGGGAGTGTCTCACCCTGATATGCCTGCATTGGATGTGCTTGCTAGCATTCTCGGGCAAGGGAGGAGTTCGCGATTGTATCGCACAATTCGTGAGGAACGCGAACTGGCACATTCCATTGGTGCCTATGCCTATACGCCAGCTCATGGCGGCTTATTCAGTGCTAGCGCCACCGTTGAGCCTGACAAGCGCACTGCTGTGGAAGCGGCGATCCATGAAGTGATCGGTGATCTTGCTTCTGGAGGTGTGCGTGAGGATGAGTTGGAGAAGGCGAAGAAATCGTGCCTCGTCGATATGCTAGGGGAGCTCACCAGCATGCGTGGCCAGGCGAATGATTTGGCCACGAATTGGATGCTCAGTCGAAATTTGGATTTCACGCGAGACTATCTCACTGACATTCATGCGGTGACAGGAGATCAAGTTTGCGACGTGGTGTGTCGCTATTTGCTGGACTCCAATCTCTCCTCGGTGTCACTCAATCCCAAAGGATTCCTTCAAGTGGCTGCGTCTGAGGAGAATGAGGATTGTAGCGCGGAGACGCGTAGGTTTCAGCTAGACAATGGGCTGACAGTTCTTCTGCAAGAGGATCATCGCGTGCCTCTAGTCTCCTTGCGGGTAAGTTTTCTCGCAGGTTTGCTAGGAGAAGACGAGAAGACGTCGGGGCTTGCTCAGCTTGCGTCGCGCTGTTTGCTTAAAGGCACGTCCACTCGAAGCGCTGCTGAGATTGCGGATGCGATTGAGAATTCGGGAGGGACCTTGGCGGCGAGTGCGGGAAACAACACCTTCACGGTGGCCGCAGGTTGCCTCGAACAGGATCTGGTCATGGCTCTGGACCTCATGAGTGATGTTCTGTTGCGACCCACTTTTCCGAAGGGCGAGATTGAGCGTGAAAAGGTGGCTCAGCTTGCTAGCATTCGATCTGAATCGGATCATCTCGTGACGGTTGCAGTCCGCAGGTTGCGTTCAGAACTTTTTGGGGATCATCCCTACGCCAATGCCCGTGTGGGAAGTGAGGACTCGGTGGCACAACTGTCGCATCTTGAGGCGGAGGACTTTCAGAACCGCTATATTGCAGCAGACAACGGCGTTCTTGCCGTGTTTGGAGCGGTCGATTCCGAGAAAACCGAGAAGCTCATTCGCGATGTCTTTGAGGCAATGCCAGTCGGTGAGAGAGCGTTCGCTGAAGTGCTCCCACCGCCGGCGCTAGCGAAGTCGAAAGTGATCGATCTGTCCACTGACAAGCAACAAGCTGTATTGGTTACAGGTTTCCCAGGCGCCGCCTTGGATTCTCCTGACCGGCTAGCGTTGGAGCTGATAGAGGAAGCCTGCAGCGACATGTCTTCTCGTTTGTTTATGCGTATTCGTGAGGAGATGGGTCTGGCTTACTATGTCAGCGCCTCTCAGATGTTCGGTCTGGCTCCTGGGGTGTTTTATTTCTACGTAGGCACTGATCCTGACAAGCTTGATGACGTGCAATCGGCGCTTGCAGATGAGGTCGCGAAGCTTGCTGAGGGCGGCTTGGAGCCACAGGAGTATGCGCGCGCGAAGAAGACGCTGTTAGGCAAAGCGGCGATGGGTGCTCAGGGGGCTGGTGCTCGGGCCGCTGTTCAAAGCCTGGATGAGCTCTATGGATTCGGATATGATTATAGCAAGTCGCTTGAGGAACGTGTGGAAGCGATCAGCCTTGAAGATGTCAATCGGGTGTTGCGGAAGTTCTTTCACGAGAAGCCTGCGATCACCTTACGCGTTTCACCAAATCTCTAGACGTAGACCTGGCGCACTTCATCTGCCAAGATGCGGATGCCTTCTTGCACAACGCTAGGTTCCTGAGAATAGGTCATGCGTAGACACTGCTGTTCGTGTGGATGGGGCTCTGAGAGGCCGAAGAAGAAGTAGTATCCTGGGACGACGAGGACGCGACGGGCTTTTAGGCGTTCGTAAAGGGCTTTACTGGTGATGGGGAGATCAGGGAAGCGGAGCCAGAGAAAGAGGGCGCCTTCTGGGCGATGGATTTCAACAGGAGTGTTTGTTTCCTGAAAGGCGCCGCGGAGCCAGTCTACGGCTTGGTTGGCACGAGTTTGATACAAGGGCCGGATGATGTCCTGACAAAGCGAGAGAATTGAGCGGTCTTCAAAGAGGCTGCGGATGAGATATTGCCCCGTATTGTTGTTGGCCAAACTGAGAATACAGTTTGCTCCACTCATGGCTTGGATCAGCTCGGGAGGCCCGGCGACAAAGGCGGTTCGCGTTCCAGGCAGGCCTAGTTTGGATAGGCTCATGGTGACGATAGTGTTTGGAGTCCAAACCGGTCTGACCTCTTGGAAGATGATGTTTGGGAACGGAAGGCCGTAAGCATTGTCGATGATGAGAGGGATGCCATTGGTATCTGCGAGTTCTGCCAAGCGAGCCACCTCGGTATCCGTTAGGACGTTACCGGTGGGATTCGTTGGTCGCGAAACACAGAGTGCGGCGATGCAGTCATCAATTTGGAGTCGGTCGAAATCGATCTTGTATTTGAAGAAACCATCGTCGCCGTACTCGACGAGCGGGGGCACGGCAACGAACAGTTCGGGAGCGAGTCCTTGGTTTGCGTAGCCAATGTATTCGGGAGCGAGAGGGAAGAGGATCTTCTTGTGAGAGCCATCTTGCTGAGGGCCGGCAAGCAAGTTGAAGAGGAGGAAGAAGGCGGTCTGACCTCCACCCGTCACCGCGATATTCTCGGCTTGGATGTCCCAAGCAAAGTGCTCGCGGAGAAGAGAGGCGAGGGCCTCAATGGTGGAGGCATTTCCCTGCGGAGGTTCGTACACGCTGATCATCTGATCAAACTCAGTCGAGTCGAGGATGCTCTGCATGCGCTTACGAAACACCTCGACAACTTCGGGAATGATGGCGGGATTCCCGCCTCCCATCATGAGTATGTCTCCAGAGGCCATTGCTCTGCCGAGATCATCCATCAACTCAATGATCCCACTTTGTGGTCCTAGCAGGTTACTGAAGGTCGATTCATTGAAGCCAGCCATAGGACTTCACCTCGCACGTATCCGCTGTGGGAGAAAGTGAAACGTCGCGCGGAGAGCGGAGTTTGGCGTTCAATTCTGAAGGTAGTCTGCCCAGAAGGCTTCGGTCTGGTTTTCGTCTGGGCGGATTTCCAGGATGGCATGCTGGCAGCTAAGGCTTTCAGCCAGTCCATTTGCTTGAATAAGATGATAGTCTATTCCCCAAGCCTGAGCCCAGCTTTGGAAATCAAATTGGTGATGATTCTCGATGATCGCGGTGTCGTTAGGAGCTATCCCTTGAAAGTTGGGGAGTCTCCGGAAGATTTTGCCGCCGCCGTTGTTGATCACGACCGTGCGTGTCTGGGTATGGGGAAGTTCTGAGAGTAGGCCCGGAGCTGCGAGATCGTAAAGGGTGGTGAGATCTCCGAAGAGTCCCCAGGTTTCGCCTTGCTCCTGTCCGGCGGCCAATCCAAAGCTTGTCGCAAGATTGCCATCGATGCCGTTGGCACCACGGTTTGCATAGACTGGCCAGGGAAGCTTGCGTGCGGCGACGAGACTAAGTTCACGAATGGGAAGGCTGTTGCCAACGAATAGCTGCGCGTCTATTGGAATATATGTTAGTAATGCGCGCAGCTGTGCAGGTTCACTATGAGGATATTGTGAGAGAAGGCGTTCAAGGTGAGCCGCTTGAGCCGCTTCGATCTCTTTCCAGTCGGTGAGGGTGTTTTGGGAGCTGGCTTCGAAGCAGCCAGGCGCGTATTCAAAGAGCATGGAGTGGCAGGCGAGGCCGCTGAACGGCCGATTGGAGAGTGAGAGAACATCAATGTTAGCCTGTGTTTCCAAGTCGCGCCAGAACCGGAAACTGGGGACACCACCGAGCCGAAGTACCTTTCCAAGCTCAAGTTGCTGGGCCGTGCGGTCGCCGCCGCGAAGGATGAGATGGGCTAGGGATGGCTCTGCGTGCAATCCTGATGTGGCATCCGCGAGGATGGGTGCGTTAAGAGATGCTAGTGTTGCGACGAGTTTGGGGTCCGGGGTGAGGCAGCCTGCGATGACCAAGAGTGGGGTCGGCTTTTCCAAGAATCGTTCGAGTGCTAGGAAGTCGCTGGCTTGTTGGTGGTTTGGTGCAGGGCGATGCCGGTCCGTCCATTTGAGATGGATCTCTGGAATTTCTTTGCCGGGTTCCTCTAAGCAAACGTTGAGATGGAGTGGACTCCTTACTTCATCTGTGGCTGCTCCGAACGAGCGAACGTCATCATCTGATTCCAAATCATAGGTTTCGGCATACACGCTAAAGAGTTCAGATTGCTCGATTGCTTGAGGAGCACCGCTGCCACGATAGCGAATGGGACGATCGGCAGTGATCATTACTAAGGGACGCTCTTGGTAGTAAGCTTCAATGACGGCGGGAAGCAGTTCAGCTGCAGCCGTGCCTGAGGTGGTGATGATCGCTACAGGGTATGGTTGTGCAAGCGTTCGGCCAAGAGCAAAGAAAGCGGCGCTGCGTTCCTCAAAGAATGAGTAGAGCTCAACCTGATCTCGGTGTTGGAGTAAGCCGTGCACGAGATCGCTGTTGCGTGAGCCTGCACAGACGACAAACTCGCGAACGCCAAGGTTCACACAGGCTTGCAAGACGCTCTGAGCGATCATGCGACTAAGCTTGGAGACTGAGGAGCTGTTTGACCACGCTTCGTTTGAGGGCCAACTCGCTCCACTCGGAATCCAGGTCGCTTTCGCGAATGAGGCCGCAGCCGGCGGGGAGAAAGACGTTGTCACCGGTCCATGAGAGCTGACGGATGGTGACCACGGCTTGGAAAGTTCCTTTATCCCACCAGCCAAAGGGTGCGGCGAACGTTGAGGGCGGGCATAGTTGCTGGCGGATACGCTCATGGATAGCACCGACTTTGTCCGAGCGCGGGAGGAAGCCAACGGCTGGGGTCGGGTGGAGTTGCCGAATCAGAGTGTTGAGATCGATCGGCCCGCTCAGCTTTTTCCGGAGGCGAGTGATGAAGTGGAGGAGGCCATTGAGTTCTAGAATTCCACGATCCGCTTGCTCTACCTGGCCTCCGAGTGAAGCGCGGATACCATCGATCACGAGTGCATGCTCCCTGATTTGCTTGGGATCACAAGCAAACTGGTCTCGATCTGCTGGTGGGGCCGTTCCTGCGAGAGCCATGGTCTGGAGGACGCCGTCAGAAAGATTAAGAAGACTTTCTGGAGTGGCGCCGATAACCCCTCCACGGGAATCCCAACGACCGTAGGCTTGGGCTTTCGTTCCAGAGTGCCCGAGGGCGGCTGAGGCCAGGCTTCGCAGGTCCCCAGCGATTCGTTTGCCACGCTCAGTTACTACGGGGACCATCTTTTCTAGCTTGGCCCCATTGGCGAACGCTTTGGTAAGCGTTCGAAAGGCGGTGGAGAATGGGGCTCGGTCAACGGGTGACCATTCGATTTTAGGGGTGGTGGCCTTGATGAACTTGTCCAGATTCGAGACGAAAGTCACCCGGGCCGGAATCTTCCAGGGGGTTGATCCAGAAAGCTGGAAGTCGTTCCAATAGAAAGCATTGCCCGATTTGGGGGCTTCAGACACACCCTTGAATGGGCCTTCACCCACGACAACCTTTTCAGGGCCGAGCTGGAGGAAAGCGATGTCTGGATTGGCGGCGTTCACGTGGAGTTTTAGTTGTAGATGGGGGGAGTCAGAGTCTCAACGAACAACCTTCTTCCTTTCACCTTTCGTTTTAGGATACGATTTCTGCTCAACAAGGGGTTGATCTGTTAATCAGTCTCTTCATCTTGGCGGACCCGCCGAGAGATTGGGCGAGGTGCTGATCGACACGACCGCATGAAGGACGCCGACGCCACACCACCCAGCTCAGAGTCGTCAAAAGACGATGTCGAGGATCCCAATGTCCAGGATGTTGAAGACATGCTGCGGGTGAAAGAAGGCGATGTTCCTTCGTTTGAGGCCCTCGTGGCGCGACATAAGTCGAGTGTGATCGGTACGATCTATCGGATGTTGGGTGATCTCGACGAGTCTCATGATCTCGCACAGCGGGTTTTCATCCGGGTGTGGTCCTCGGCACCGCGTTATCAGCCAAGTGCGAAGTTCACTACCTGGCTCTTTACGATCACGAAAAACCTGGTTTACAACGAAAGCAGACGTCGAAAGCGCCGTCCACATTATTCGCTGGAGGCCCAGGAGGAGGAGTTTCATCTCGCCATGCCTGACACGTCCGTTGTGGAGCCAGGCGACGCTTTGCTCCATCAGGAGATGCAGCAGGCCATTGATGCAGCCATGGAGAAGCTACCGGAGCGTCAGCGCATGGCCTTAGTGTTAAGACGATTTGAGCACCTTCCGTATGATGAGATCGCAAAGACGATGGATCTTACGGTGTCTTCGGTGAAGAGCTTGCTCTTCCGTGCGCGACTACAGCTGCGTGAAGAGCTGAGGAGCTACCTTGAGGAAGACGAGACTTAGTTGTTCTCATACACGAGGGTGCCGTTTGCGTAATCGAGGTAGGAGGCCGCGCCGCTTTGCTCCTGACTCGAAAGATTGGCGACTAGAGAGCCACCAACGCCGCCACTCACTAGGAGATTGATGGCAGCGGATTTGCTTCCAGCGGTGGGAATCGTCGTGTCTCCAACCGAGATGGCTGCAGCGGCGGCTCCTTCGAGGGGGCGGGCATTCCATTTGTTGCGCTCTTCTTCAGGATCAGGAGTGCTCGCTGGGTTCATAATTTCCGGAGCGTCGGTGATCGGATTGACCCGGTTGCCTCCCGTGAGGGTAAGTCCACCTGCAGCCGGGTCGTAGGTTAAGTAATGTGATGCTTCGAGTGGTCGTCTTGTGAGAGTCCAGCAAGGCTAACCCGAGCCACTCCAGAGCCGTCTTCTAGTGAGGAGCCCGAGCATAGGTACGATAACAGGGCGGGTTTACTTTTGAGATTTCTAAAGATGGGATCACTCGTGGCCTGAGCGGCTGAGGCGACCGAGGCAAGCATCTGCGCATAATGCTTTGCTGAGGTCTTCTCTGCGTGTTCAGTAAGTGCCGAAATGGCGGGTAGAATGATCAACGTGGTCGCCCCGATGATCGCGATCACGACCAACATCTCATTGATAGAGAAGCCTGAGGCTCTGGAAGACGATCGTTGATAAATGGGGAGGAAGCGTGAGCAATTATATTAATTATTAATTTATGGAATAAAATTATAATTAGTATAATTCGACGATTCTATCATCAATCGTTCTCATGCTTGATGAGCTGGCCTGGGGCCAAGACCGAGCTGGGGGAGAGCGTTTCTTGCAATCAGCCGCGACGCCGCTTCCTTGGCCCATGGCTGAATCCATGCGCCCGAAGACAGAGGAGAAGGTCCTCGCAATCAACCTAGATTCCTCGAAATACGGTTCTTTTGCTGAAATAGGTGCTGGGCAGGAGGTGGCGAATTGGTTTTTCCGGTCGAGTGCAACTGCTGGAACCGTCGCAAAGGCTATGTCTGCCTACGACATGACTTTTTCCGATAGCATCTACGGGAAATGCCAGCGTTACGTTTCTCGGAGCCGGATGATCCAGATGCTCGATCATGAATACGAGATATTGTTAGAAAGATTGGCTGTTCCTCGTGGCGAAGAAACGACTTTCTTTGCCTTTGCCAACACGGTCCGTGCGATGCCCTTTGATGGGAAAGGGGAGTGCCATGGATGGCTTGGCGTTCGTTTGCAGTTGGCTCCATTGTCTAAGCCACACGATGTTCTCATTCACGTTCGCATGCTGGATCGCGAGAACGTCGATCAGATGGAGGCGCTTGGCATCGTGGGGGTCAATCTAATCTATGCCGCGTTCTTTTATCGCGACAATCTAGCGCTGCTTACGAAGTCCCTTATCGATGGTTTGGGCAAGGAACGTGTGGAGATTGATATGCTCAAGTTTGCCGGTCCCGGATTTGAGCATATCGACAATCGACTTTGCGCGCTTGAGCTTGTCGCGAATAAACTCACGGACGCTGCGATGTTCACCCCCACTGGCGAAGTCGTACAGCCAGCGGAGATACTTTATAAAAAACCGGTTCTCCTGATTCGTGGAGCGTTCCACCCGGTTACCAGAGTGCATCTCGACATGTTAGACCAGGCGCGCGAGGCGTTTGCCTCCGAGTTGGGTGAAGATAGCAAGGACCCGCTGGAAATCATGGAAACGACCATGGATAACGTGTTGGTAACAGGCACGGTAGACAAGGAAGAGTTTCTTCGCCGAGCAGATGTGATGCAGGCTCTGGGTAAGACCGTTTTGATATCACGCTTTGCAGAGTTCTATCGGATCACTTGTTATCTGGCGCGCTACACCGATCAGCCTACAGGTATCACCTTGGGCGCTGCGTTGCTGGAAGAGATCTTCAATGAGAAATGGTATGACGACCTCGAAGGCGGTACCTTGGAAGCCATGGGCAAGCTTTTCATGAAGCACGTCAAGCTCTACGTCTACCCTGGTAGGAACGATGGAGAACTATTGAATACGGATAATGTGCCACTCGTGGAGCATTTGCGAGGAATCTTTAAGCACCTGAAAGAGCTTAACCAGATTGTTCCGTTAGAGAGTCAGTGTCCAGATTTGTTAGATTACACGCCGTCTGATGTGCGTGCCATGCGTGAGATTGATGACGAGCGCTGGTTGGATCTAGTGCCACCTGAAGCAGGAGGTCGTGGATAGACTCTTTATTTTAAGAGTAACGATAGTCTATCTGCGCGTACGCTTGCTTAGCTGGTTTAGCACTTCTCTAGAAAAGCCTGGGCCCGGGCAAGCTGGGGCTGTGGATTCCAATTGTCGGTGGGTGACCACTTCCAGCGATCCCAATTGAGCCCGGAGGTAGGCGGTTAGCTCATCAAGAGCTCTCCACTGTGCACGATTTGGACCTGTCTCGGTAAAGTCACCGATGAGGCAGACGCTGAGTGAGGCTGCATTCACTTCGTCAATTTTCATGGTAGCGCTGGGTAGTTGCTCATGCCAGCGAGAACCCAATGTGATCTCGCCATTTCCAGAAAAGGAGCCATTCCCGATGACCATGTGGTAGGCGCCATTCGAGAGGCGGGTGTCCCGCTGGGCGTGATAGGCATTGAGGAGTGCTGCATTCCCTGTTGTGCTCCCACTAGCATGGACGGCGAGGCGTCGCCAACGGTGGTTGCTTTCAGTGGCGATCACAGTGCGGATCTGGTGGCGGAGATTGGCCGACAGATAGTGCCAGCGAGTCCGCGTCTGCTCGAATGGAGCTACCCCATTTGAGGGCTTGCGGACAATGATGGATGGAAGGTGAGATTCTGCGCCGATCGGGTCAGGGAGCTCTGCCTGAACGCCCAGCTGCCCGCGATCAAATTCCAGGAAAGCGCTCCTGCGATCTAGGAATTCTGCATTGTTTGCGTTTCCTCCGAGACCACCCAGTAGGAAGCCAGAAGACTCCTCGCGACCAGGATGCCACAGAACGAGCGCTCCCAGGAGCACGAGCGCTGGAATAAGACGGTAGTTCGGCGACATGAGTTAGTTAACATGTCTTAACCAATCTGATTCGACAACCGAATATCCTAGCCGGAAAGTATCAAGGTTCAGGGGGGGCTTGTGATTCGAAAGAACGCCGTATTCAGGCCCGCCGTGCTGGCTCGTAGCTCGAACGTGCTATCCATGTCGATGGTCGCTTCCACGATGGGCATCCAGCTTGGAGGAACTAGATCAAGCGCGCGCTCTAGCACATAGGTTGTCCCGGGTTCAGTCAGGATCGTGATGGCCACTTCTTTGGTTTCATGATCAAATCGATAGTCGAGAAGAGGTATCTCGATAGGCGCAGGGAGTGCGTAGGTGATTTCGAGCAATGATGCATCTGACAAGTTCTCTTTCGCGGCATTTCGCCGAGCTGTCTTGGAAGTATCTTCTGACTGCGAGAGCAAGATCCAACCATGGTTGGATCTTGCTTTTCCCCTCATTGACTCAACATCGGCGAGGTGGATCTCGGAGAAAGGAATCACGTAGGAGCCATTGTTAACAATGAAGACGCTACCGCCTACCTCTGAACCAACGGTCGCTTCCGCTATGATTCCAAGCGGCTCGCCGTCTTTTGCTGGTGAACCTTACGGCAGTTCAACTGGATGGGTGCCCCCGCTCCAGTGCAGCAAGCACTCGGTTGAGAGCAAACGCTGACAACTGCGCCCCGAAGGGTGTCCTCACCACAGTGAACTGCAATTGCACAGGCTGAATGATCGCGCTCGCGGGGAGCTGGCTATCAATGTCAAAACAAGAGAGGATTCGAGATCGAGCTTGATTTCCGAGCGGGCCAAGAATTCCGGCCGCCAATTCGCTTTCTCCTCCAAAGTTGAAGATGGGATCCAACTCTCAGAGAGACGTATCATCAAAGGATAGACCCGTAGACGTCTCTGCAAACGCAAGCGAGGCTGCGCAGAGACTAGATGTTAGGATGGCAACAGCTAGGCATCTGCCCATGGCTATTCATTGCCGGGAGCATCCGGCTCGACGCTCTTGATCCTGATGTTCTTAATGGCGGCCTTCGTTTGGAATGTTGCGATGCCGATAGGTACACATTCTTCGATTTCTCCGAAACGCATCCCCATGCGGCGTCCTGTGTGCAACAGCTTCACGACCTGCTTCTTGTCAATCCACGCATCTAAGCGGGTGTCGGTTACGCGAACGCGCAAATTATACCACTGCTTGTCTTCAAGTTTCTGGACGGAACCGGTGGAGTTCTCGGAAGCATCCATGTCATCAATGCTAGAAATGCCCACCAGAGCGCCTCCCCATCCGCCCACAACGAACGTGCTGTGAGAACCTGCGATCGGAAAGGTGAGGGCGCAGAAGAAATCAACGCCATCGATGCGCTGCGCGTCTAATGAAATTTCATAATTGGACTTGTAGGGAACCTCGCCATCCCATTTTAAGCCGGTCAGGAGTTCTCCCATATACAGAATAATCTCACCATCTTCGACTTCGATGTCCCCGGTGCCACCAAACTCGATCTTCTTCCAGCCTTTAAGAGATTCTCCGTCGAACAAAGGCTTGCCAGATTTCTTTGTCGTTTCGGGCGTTGCCTTGTTTGCAGTTTTGCTTGTTTCAGCTTCCTGTGCTCCACAAGAAACGAGGAAACTGAGCGAAAGGAGCGTACTGAGGGTGAAAAAGCGCATAATCATAAATTTTTAAATGGGTGACTATTCGGTAGCCGGCAGGTATCGATAGTACACTTCTAGCATAAGGATAAAGAGTGACGTGCGATAGACTGGCGCATCGCCAGCACCGGCAGCCATGCTGCTAGCAGCTCCCTCACCGCCTTCAAACGGCCACGACCCGTCTGGAGACTGGTGGGCAACGGCTTGATCTCGGAACATGGTATTCCACTTTTCCCAATCGCGCCCACCTCTTTGAAAGCAGGCCTGAGCGCCATAGTACCACCCGTAAATGCAAGCATCAGGTGCACCTATCTGCACCTCGTGGTCAAGGATGAACTTAACCGCCCGTCGGATCGAGCTAGATGAGCCGGACAGCATCTGTTGAGCCAACGCGCCTATTCCGGCCAAGCTGTAACGATCGCCGCGATTGCGGTATCCGAAGCCGCCTTGAGGTCCTTGCACGCCCTGTAGGAATTTGATTCCCGAACGAATGGTGCGCTTGAGGTCCTTGAACTCTAAGCCTGTTAGGGTAGCGGCCTTGAGCGCCTGCATATGCCAGCCAGCGACGGAAGTGTCTCCATTTCCTGTCGCTCCTTGTTTGCCCGTGGTTTCTTTATACCATTCGGAGCCTTCGTACTCGTAGACCCACCCGCCGTCGTGGTTCTGCCCCTTGATGATGATGGGCAAGGCCATGTTGATGGCTTCCTTCAATTGCTCAATGTGAGGAAATTTCCTCTTTCCATAGCGGAGTAGGCTGTAGGCCTCACAGATGGCATAAGTTCCGATGCCGTGTTCGTAAACCCAGGCATGTCCTTCGCGCGTCGTGATCTTTCCGTCGTTGTTTAATGCGAGTTCTGCTAGAAAGAAGATCGCTTTCCTAACGGTCTCTGCATATTGAGGCGAATCATAGGTTTCGCAATGTCCTAAATAGGCCAGCAGGGCGAGACCAGTCATGGCAGACTTGCTACTGCCTCCCCAAGAGCCATCAGATGCTTGCTGGGTCTTGAGCCATTCTAAGCCTTTTACCACAGCAGCTTCCGTTTCAGGTGAGCCTCCACCCTCAGCTAGGCGCCGGGCGCGATCTTTCGGTGAGCAGCGGTCTGCTAGTGGAGACCCTTTTGGAGGACCACCGCCACTACCAAAGCCATCACCGCCCAGCCCCATGCCAGCGCCAAATCCATCGCCAAAGCCCACACCGAGATCCACAGTGTCCAAGGTCATGTCTGGTGCATCAGGCACAGCGATCGCACTCACCGCTGCACGTGAAGTGATTACTTTTGTCATCTGGGAGGAAGGGGCCGCAGGGGCTTGCTTGACGACGTTGGAAAGTTCTTTCTTTGGTTTCACCTGCTGCATGAGATCGCCAACCGGGGACGATACAATGAGTTCAGGCTCCTTTGGCTCGGGACCTGCGAGGTACCATATGGCGAGTCCTCCGATAACAAGCGCATGGAGAACACCGGCGATGATGAGCGCCGAGAAAGAGGACGTGGTGGTCTGCGATTTCCGGGCGGAGAATGCTTCTTCAGTGGTAAAGGTCTGCATGGGTGCAAGGGGGAAGGGAAAATCGCGCTGGTGAGGGATCGCAATTGGGAGACTCTAAATTAGACTGGTGAGCATTCGCCTTGTCAAGATCCCCACCTTGTGGAGTCGCCCCAAGCGGTATCGTTTCTCAAAGACGCGGAATCTATCCGATTGCATCTTTCGAAGAATCGCTCGGTAGGTGTCTCGCATGGTTTCGGTGGCGACGACTCGCCGCCGCTCTGACCGCGGAATGGCAGCACCTGCTTTCTCGTAGTAGGTCTCCGCTCGCTCATACTGGAATTGCATCATCTCGACGAATCGGGTGCCTTCAGGACCATTCTGAAAGAGAGAGTCGTCGAGCTCAAACCGGTCCATGTCCTCTTGAGGAATATAGATGCGTTCCTCCTTCTGCCAGTCATCAACCACGTCTCGAACAATGTTCGTAAGTTGAAGGCAGTATCCCAGGTTCTTTGCGTAGGCTTGAGTAGCGGGAATGTCGCACCCGAAGATGCGCATGCAGACAAACCCGACGGAGCTGGCCACGTGGTAGCAGTAGCCCAACAAGTCTTCGAAGGTGTCGTAGCGTACCGTATCGAGATCCTTCTCCATGCCATCAATGAGCAGATGCATTTCCGAAGCGGGTACAGCGTAGGTATTCTGCATCTCCACCACATCTTGCTCGAATGAAGTGAGATCGTTCACACTACCGTCCACGGTCTGCCGCCATCGTTCTAACAAGCGCAGGCGTTCATCGCGCGTTGGCCCTGGCTCATCGACGATGTCATCGACCACTCTGCAGAACGCATAGTATGTAACCATGGCTGCGCGTCTTTCTTTTGGAAGAGTGGCGAAGGCGATTGCGAAATTCGAACGGCTCTTCTTCGTAATCTCGGCCGCGTGCAAGCTCTGGGCGTCAAGGTCTGTAGTGGTCATGACAGAGGTAAGCGGGATAAGAGGCTTTTCCGCTTACGCGTGCGAGCTTGGAGGATGGCGAGTTTCATGGGCTGGAGAGGAGAAGTCTTTTTACCTTTCTGTCTCTGTGTCACGTCAATGCAGAAGTAAAGGCACCATGCATTGATAAACCAGATGACTAGGGCTGCGCGAAGAATAGCGGCGACTACATGCCAGACTTGTGCGGCGATTTGATGGGTGAGCACTGTTGTGAGCAAATAAGACTCTATCAAACGAAGAAGGAAGAAGTGCGTCAGGCAGAGAAAGAGAAACCAAGCATAACGCCAGCTGGATCGACCGAGAAAGCGAAGCGATGCGAGGAAGGATTCCCACGGATTGAGATCTTGCAGGAGCAGGGCACAGATCGGCAAGGCGCCTGTCAACAGGAGGGCGACGAGCTTGATAGCTTCCCACACGGAGGCGGACTCAAGATCAAGGCGATCTTCGACCAGCCAATTGAGAGCGGCTGCCGAGAGGACGATCAGTGGCACGATGAGCACGCGGGGATAACATTTGAGCCCCCAATCGAGGGCTTCTTTGAGATTACAGCGTGCGTTGCCCGAACCATGGCTGCGATAGGCCCCCAGCAAGATAACTAGCTGGATGAAGCAGGCTAAGATGACAGCGAAGACGAGTTCTCCGATCCCACCCAGGAGAGTGCGTAGTCCTGGCATCTCTGGGACCGTCTGAATATCTAGTTGTAGGAGGGCACATAAGCGGCCACTCCACCACCAGACTGTTAGGGCATAAATGCCGACGAGGATCGCTGCGATCCATTGCCGGCCATTCGTGCAAGCGCGCCAGAGTCTTGGAATCCAATACCAACAAGTAAGAAAGGCCACAGGCGTTCCGATGACAAAGGCCATGTCCAATGGGACACAGTGCCAGAAGAGAGAACCAAGGTCGTCATTGGCAAGCGGCAACCATCCTAACAAATCGCTTTTGGTGGTGAGTGATAGTCCAGACTCGTTGTCGCTACCGAGCCCTTCTGCTTGCCAGAATTGCCAGGTGACGGCCGCGATGAGGAGCCCGGCAAGCCCTGCAATGATCGAGAAGTTGTTTCGAGCGAACTGTCGCGCCGTAGCGAACGCTGCACGCAGCGGATGCTGATGCATAAAGAGCGTATAACCCCCGACGGCCCCTAACAGCCAGAGAAAGGGCCACCAACGCTCATCCATGGTGTCAGAAAAGCGTGTACCTGCTAGTCAATCAAGCCCCAATGCGCGCCGAATGGCCAATAGACGAAGAGGGCTGGCCCCACGAGGTTCTTTTCCTTCACCGTTCCCCATCCTCGGCTGTCCCAGCTGTTCGGACTGTTGTCACCCATGGCCATGTATTCTCTTGGCGGAAGTTTCCCCGAATTCATACCGAAGCTTTCTCTTTTAGGGCTCATTTTCCTAGGGCTCAACACGTAGCCCGTGTAGCCGTCCTGCCGCTCCATGACGCGGTTGATTCCTGATTCAGTAGCCCGTACTCCATTGATGTGAAGCTCAGGCGGTTTGACTTCGAAACGGTCACCAGGCACGCCGACTAGGCGCTTGATGTAGTGCTGAGAGTTTGTGTTGCCGTTGCGTTCTTCGATCAGCTCTATACCTTGCGTAGTGAAAACAAAGACTTCGCCCCGGGTTGGATTGCGGAAATGATAGGAGAACTTGTTGACCAAGACTTGGTCACCTGTGTCCACATAGCCACGAGCCAAGACCGTTCCCGCTTTGATACCGGCTCCGTTCACCGAAAAGACAGGTGTTCCGTCGGCTGCTTTGCCTTGCCTTGCTCCGCTCAGGTGATTTCTCAGACCCAAGTCATTGACCGTCTGAAGTATGGGTGACCAAATCCTGATCGGCTTCAGTTTTTCCCCTCTGATTCCCCGCCGCTCGATATAAGTAAAGGAGAAGAACTTGAGCCAGTTCTTCTGGTAGATCTTAGAAATGGTGAAGTCCTCTTTCGCCGTGACGTCGACATAATTGCGGCCACGCCATAACAGATCCCAGCCTTTCACCAGGATGTTCGGCTCGACTTCCTTCCACTTGGTTTCTTCCTGTTCGCTGTAGCCTTGAGCAATGATACCATTTAGTGTCGGCTGCATCGAGCCGGTGGGAATCTTAAACGGCTGGAGGAAATAAGATCTGATACCTAACGCAATCACGATCGCGACAAAGAAGACCTCAACGTTCTCACGCACGCCTGGCATGGTGGGCATTGGGAGAGAGCGTTCACACACTTTTTGAAGTTCCTTCGCCTTCTCACGAACTTCTTCCTTGGTGCCTGTCCTGAGTAGTTCCTTGAAAGCCGTTTGCTTCTTCCGAATCGCATCGAGCTTCTCTTCGCTGAGAATATCCCGCTTGTAATGGATGAATTTGGTGACGCCCTTGATTAGCATCTTGCCATCTTTGATGTGCTTGGCCGTAAACATGTCGAAATTTCTGCTAGTTGGACGTCTTGAGGACTTTGATGAAGGCTTCCTGGGGAATATTCACTTTGCCGATGCTCTTCATGCGCTTCTTGCCTTCTTTCTGCTTCTCTAGCAGCTTGCGCTTTCGCGAGATGTCGCCGCCATAACACTTGGCGGTCACGTCCTTGCGCATGGCGCTGAGCGATTCGCGTGCGATGATCTTGCCGCCGATGGCCGCTTGGATGGCTACTTTGAAGAGCTGGCGTGGGATGACTTCTTTGAGCTTGTTTGCCAGATGACGTCCTCGCGCTTCTGCTTTGTCGCGATGCACGATTGTAGAGAAAGCATCGACAGGCTCGCCATTGATCATCATGTCCATTCGGATGAGTTTGGCCGCTTGGTAGCCAGAATGCTCGTAGTCCATCGAACCGTAGCCGCGGGTCATGCTCTTCATTCGATCATTAAAGTCCACCAGAATTTCGTTTAATGGCAGGATTGCGGTGAGGAGAATGCGCCGTTCGTCTAACGTTTCTGTGTTCTCTACTTGGCCACGCTTCTCCATGGTGAGCTGCATCATGTCACCGATGTATTCATTTGGGGTCATCATGTAGACCTTCACGGTGGGTTCGCGAATTTCTTCGATAGTCGATGCTTCTGGCAAATGCATCGGATTGTCGACGATCAGTTCTTCACCATTGGTTAGGGTCACTTCATAGACCACACCAGGGTAGGTCGAAATGACGTCCATTTGGAACTCACGGCGCAGACGCTCTTGGACGATCTCCATGTGGAGCAGGCCGAGAAAGCCGCAGCGGAAACCAAAGCCAAGAGCAACCGAACTTTCAGCTTGGTAGGTAAAGGCTGCGTCATTGATCTGCAGTTTGCCCATGGCAAGCTTGAGCTGCTCGAAATCCTCGGTGCTTATCGGATAGATTCCAGAGAAGACCATGGGCTGGATCTCCTTAAAGCCATCCAATGGTTTCGGTGCGGGATTCCGCGACTCGGTTACTGTATCGCCAATCTTCACCTCGGTGGAAGATTTCATGTTGGCGATGAGGTAGCCCACATCTCCTGTGCTCAGGGAATCTCTTGGGGCAGGTTTCGGTGTGAAGACGCCGACTTCTTTCACTTCATAGCTCTTCCCCGTACTCATCATCTTCACGGGAGACCCTTTCTTTATCTCGCCTGTCATGACTCGGATGTAGGAAACGACGCCTCGGTAGGTATCGTAGACCGAATCAAAGACCGAGCCGCGCACGTAGTCATCTTCGGCTTCATCAGGAGGAGGCACCCGCTTTACCACCGCCTCGAGAATGTCTTCGATCCCGATCCCCATCTTGGCACTGGCTTCGACCGCTTCTTCAGAAGGGATGGCTAAGATATCTTCCAGCTGGCGACGGACCATGGGGAGATCCGCGCTCGGGAGGTCGATCTTATTGATCACGGGAATGACCGTGAGCTGCTGCTCCATTGCTAGGTGGACATTGGCCACGGTCTGGGCTTCCACCCCTTGTGCGGCATCGACCAGAAGAAGCGCTCCTTCGCAAGCAGCCAAGCTGCGGGATACCTCGTAGGAGAAATCCACGTGGCCTGGGGTATCCAAGAGGTTCAATTTGTAAACCTGACCGTCCTTCGCCTTGTAATTCATGGTCACGGGATGCGATTTGATCGTAATCCCGCGTTCGCGCTCCAAGTCCATGGAATCCAGCAGTTGATCCTGCTGCTGCCTTTCGCTGATGGTTTGGGTGAACTCCAGTAGGCGATCTGAGAGCGTGGTCTTCCCGTGATCGATGTGAGCGATGATGGAGAAGTTGCGTGTGTTGGCCGTACCCATAGGTGGAGAAGGGCCGGAAACTAAGAGGGTTCCCCGACCTTGTAAAGTTGAGAGAGGCAGGGGTTATGGCGGCATTCGAAGCCGCCAAATCCCGGTGGAATGGCGGATTCAGGTCCTTTCCGAGGGGCCAAGCGCTACTTTGAAGCGAAGCCCATCTTCTCGAGACAGACGTCGACCTTCTCGGCATTTTCTAGCAACTCCGCAATCGGGTCCCAACGACCACTGACGAGAGCGTCTTGAGCAGTATCGGGGATATGCACGGTGAAGTTTGAGTCGCCAAAGAAGACGCGTGCCTTCTCCACGTCGACCTTCACTTCCAACTGTGGATCGGCCTCAATGGCAGCGCCAAGCGTCGCGATGTCTTCAGAAGTTGCCGTCACGCAAGGAATTCCAAGCGTGGCGCAGTTTCCAAAGAAGATCTCAGCGAAGCTCTCTGCGATAACCGCGCGGAAGCCAGCCCGGTAGAGAGCTTGGGGTGCGTGCTCACGCGAACTGCCGCATCCGAAATTCACTCCGGAAACAAAGACGCTCGCACCTTGGTAGCGCTCCTCATTGAGAGGGTGTTCTTTGGGAGTGCCGTCTTCTTGATGGCGGGCGTCGAAGAAGAGATAGTCACCGAGACCGTCGAAGGTTACACACTTCATGAAGCGCGCGGGAATGATACGGTCGGTGTCGATGTCAGAGCCTGGAACGGGAACAGCGCGGCCTTGGACGGATTTGATTGGATCGAGTGCCATGATGGTAAAAAAATAGACTGAGATTAAACAGCAGCGGCTTCGCCGACTTCGAAGACTTCGCGAGCGTCACTGACACAACCGCGAACAGCGGCGGCGGCTACCATGAGTGGACTCATGAGAACAGTGCGCCCGACGGGGCTGCCTTGACGTCCCTTGAAGTTGCGATTGCTTGAGCTCGCACAGATCTGATCGCCGATGAGTTTGTCAGGGTTCATAGCCAAGCACATGGAGCAACCCGCGCCTCGCCATTCGAAACCCGCTTCGGTGAAGATCTCATTGATGCCTTCCTTACGGCAAAGCGCATCGACAATCTGAGATCCCGGAACAGCGATGGCCTTGACGCTATCGGCGACTCGATGCCCTTTCAGATACTGTGCCACTTCGCGGAAATCGGACAAACGCCCATTTGTGCAGGAGCCAACGAAGGCCACATCGATTGAGGTGCCTTTGATAGGCGAGCCGGGCTCCAGCTTCATGTATTCGAGCGCTTCCGCGATGCTCGCCTTCGCTGCTGGCGTGTCTGCGTCTTCTACGCGCGGCACATTTCCCGTGATGGGGAGGCCTTGGTCAGGGCTGATACCCCAAGTCACGCTTGGAGCGACGTCTTCAGCGCGGATCTCCACGAGATCGTCAAACGTGCAATCGGCATCCGAAGCTACGGCGCGCCAGCGCTCAACGGCTGCGTCCCATTCGGCTCCGGTCGGGCTGTAATTGCGACCCTTGAGATATTCAAAGGTGGTTTCGTCAGGATTGACATAGCCACAACGAGCGCCGCCTTCGATCGTCATGTTGCAAACGGTCATGCGCTCTTCCATCGTGAAGTTGTCAAAGACGCTGCCACCGAATTCATAAGCGTAGCCAATGCCACCTTTCGCGCCGAGTTGCGCGATGATGTGGAGGATGACGTCCTTGGCATACACACCGGGGCGAAGCTTGCCATCGACGTTGATGCGTCGAACCTGCAGCTTGCTCATGGCCATGGATTGGGAGGCCAGGACATCGCGCACCTGTGTGGTGCCGATGCCGAAAGCGATCGCGCCGAATGCGCCGTGCGTTGCCGTGTGAGAATCTCCACAGGCGATGGTCGTGCCCGGCTGGGTGATCCCTTGTTCAGGGCCCACCACGTGGACGATTCCTTGCTTGCCGCTCTTGAGGTCGAAATAGGTGACGCCAAACTCCTTCGCATTCCGATCCAGCTCTTTGATCATGGCGTCGGCCAGAGGATCGGCGAAAGGCTGTTCAAACTGATCGGTGGGCACGATGTGATCCACCGTGGCAAAGGTACGTTCAGGGTGCCGGACGGGGAGTCCGAGATCTCGGAGCATGCCGAAAGCCTGGGGGCTGGTCACCTCGTGAATGAGGTGGGTGTCGATGAGCAGTTGCGTTTGTCCGTTAGACAACTCCGCCGCAGCGTGCGACTCCCAGACCTTTTCGTATAGACTTTTACCCATGATAGCGTGACTCAGATTGTGATGCGTTTCCGTAGTGGAAACGCACCTTCAAGCACGCCGGGGAAATTTCCAACAAATTCGCCCTACTTCACCAATCGGAGAGTGAGCGGGTAGCGGTAAAAAATCCCGGCGTTGGCTTTGATGGCCGCAATGATGGCGAAGACGAGATGAAAGATTCCCAGGGCGATCAGTCCAGGCACGGCGATGAGAGCACCAATGCCGAAGGTGACGATCATGAGGAGCACCAGGGCCAATGCGTAAATGGCGACCGAGATGTTGAAGTTCAGCGCCTCCTTGGCATGCGAAGCAATCAGGGGGGAGGTGTCTTTCTTGACTAGGTAGATGATTAGTGGCGCGATCACGCCACCAATGCCGTTTCCGAGGTAACCGACCAGTCCACTGAGGTGGGAGAGAAGGCACCAAGTATTGTCGCCCATGCCACCGCTGGTCGCTGGCTGGGCAGATGAAGTGGCCTGTGGTTGTTGTGGAGGTGCTGGCTCGTCGATTGGGGGAGGAGTGTCGTCGCTCACAACTTCATGATGATCAAGATGGGTGGCGGAGTCGATTACAAAGCACTCAGATTCTTGTAACGCGACATCGCTGTGCTTCGTTGCCTCAGCATGAATACACTCATCACGGGGGCTAATGGAGGTCTCGGCATCGCTCTCGCAGAACGCTTTCTTGAGAATGCTGATCATCACGTCTGGTTGGGGGTGCGCGCGAATCGGAATCGAGCTGAGGCGCTGGCGCAAATGCATGGGGATCGCGTGCGCTTGGTTGACCTGGATGTGACAAGCGAGGACGACTGGGCGCAGGCCGTGGAGTCGATGGTCCAGGCGGATCAAAGTCCAGATGTGCTGATCAACAACGCTGGCTTTCACAAAGATGGTCTTCTGGCAATGATGCCGACAGAAGACTGGCACAGTGTCATTCAAGCGAATCTGGATGCTGTCTACCTGGGCTGCCGCGCCGTGCTCAAGCCCATGATGGGAAATCGCTTTGGACGAATCATCAATATTGCTTCCTTAAGTGCTCTGCTAGCTCCTCGTGGACAAACAAACTACGCGGCCGCCAAAGCGGGTGTGGTCGCTCTCACACAGAGCTTGTCCAAAGAAATGGCTCGCGCAGGAATCACCGTCAACGCGCTTTGTCCCGGTTACATTGACACCGAAGCCCTAGTGGACATGCCAGAGGCAGAGCGGAAAAGTATACTTTCGACGATTCCCATGAGGAGGCTGGGCAAGCCTGGGGAAGTTGCGGCGGCAGCAGCGTTCCTTGCGAGTCAGGAAGCCAGTTACATCACGGGAGCCGCCTTGAAGATCGACGGTGGGATCTTCTAGCCGCGCCTTTCGACGGGCGGTCTCTGCTTTGGGGATGACAGAAGGGTAGTGAACTTCCTAGGCTTAGTTCATGAAGTGGAGATTTCTAGTCGTATCTTGTTGGTCGGTGTGCCTAGCGCAGGCGATTGAGGGTCCCTTCCATGGGACGGCATTGCTCGATTGGGAAGGTGATATCGCCTCTCGATTGGTCACGGCGGCGGACGCCTTTCTGCTGCAGGAGATCGAGGGCTCTTTTCAGAAACGCGCTGGGTATTGGCATCGGGACGTTTCCTCTGAAGAATCCTATGAAGAATCTATTGCGCCCAATCGCCAAGAGTTTCGGCGGATCATTGGGGCAGTGGATCAACGTCACCCGTTTGATCGTTTGCGAGAGCAGCGCTTTCTCGGTACCTCGGGGCAATGTGATGTTTACGCAATCACTTGGCCAGCGTTTGCCGATGTCCACGGCGAAGGGTTGCTCCTGGAGCCGACCGATGGCGAGGCTCGTGGGAACATCGTATTGATTCCGGATGCGGATCAATCTCCCGAATCCTTAGTAGGTTGGTTAGGTGAGCTTACAAGCGAGCGTCAGCAAGGTCGGATTCTTGCAGAGCGGGGCTACCGAGTGGTCATTCCGACCATCATCAATCGAGAAGTCACTTATCGGAAACTGAGTAACCGTGAGTACCTGTATCGACCTGCCTTTGAGCTTGGTCGTCACTTGATCGGATACGAAGTGCTCAAGATAGAAGCGATCCTCCATTGGTTGGCGCACACTTACGAGAGCGATGATCTTCGCGTGGCCGGTTGGGGAGAGGGTGGTTTGTTAGCACTCTACACGGCTGCGGTGAATCCCAAGGTGACGCACGCCTTTGTTAGTGGCTACTTCGGCCCTCGCCAGTCCGTCTGGGAAGAGCCCGCTTATCGTAACGTGTTCGGGTTACTTGAGCAGTTTGGCGATGCGGAGATCGCGAGTCTTATCGCGCCACGAACGCTTGTCATCGAGGCCATTCCAGGCCCCGACGTGGTGGTGCCGCCAGGAACGGGAGGCAAGCCAGGGCGTCTGGCTTCAGCAAGTCTCGAGGAAATCCGGACCGAGCATGCGCGCGCAGTTCAGCTCACAGGGCTGCCCAACGCAGCGAAGTCGCTGAAGCTTGGCAAGCTTGATGACTTTGCCCCTGCTGGAAAGCAGCGTCTTGCCGTGCCGGACATTTCTCTGCCGGACGTCGAGGCGCGTCATGCGCGGCAGCTCAAGGAGCTTGATCGGCACAATCAACAGGTGCTCGCCGAGAGTCCGTACACGCGGGCGACGTTCATGAAAGACCTCAAGACAGATTCCCTAGCAAACTTCGAGGAATCGGTTGAGCCCTACCGGCAATACTTTGCCGATGAAGTGGTTGGCACCTTTGATCGCGCCCTCGTTGAGCCACGTCCTCGATCCCGCGTCTTTCTGGAAACCGATGAGGTGACAATTTATGAGGTCGTGCACGACGTCTATGATGGACTCTTTGCCTATGGTCTCCTCTGCTGGCCCAAGGATATTGGGAAAGCAGAGCGTCGCCCAGTGGTCGTTTGTCAGCATGGACTTGAAGGGCGTCCACAGATGGTTATTGGCGAGGACGGTTTCCATTACTACCAAGCCTTTGCCGTCGAATTGGCGAAGCGTGGGTTCATTACGTTTGCTCCCCAGCACCTTTACATCTTTCAAGACCGGTTTCGCACGCTGCAGTTCAAAGCGAACGCTTTGAAGAAGACCTTGTTCTCGCTCATGGTGCCTCAGCACGAGCAGCTGACCCGTTGGTTAGGTAGCTTGCCCAATGTGGATTCAAAGCGAATCGGCTTCTACGGCCTATCCTATGGGGGGAAGTCCGCCATGCGGATCCCGCCGCTTGTTCCCGCCTATTGCCTATCTATTTGTTCGGCAGATTTCAACGACTGGGTCTGGAAGAACGCGTCGACGCGCAGCCCATACAGTTATGTCTTCACGGGTGAGTACGAGATCTTTGAGTTCGATCTTGGGAGTACCTTCAACTATGCAGAAATGGCCGCTCTCATCGCGCCGCGCCCCTTTATGGTGGAGCGCGGCCACTTCGATGGTGTCGCTCCCGACGAACGAGTAGCCTTAGAATTCGCCAAAGTTCGTCACCTATATGCGGCGAAACTCAAGTTGCCTGACAATATCGCTATCGAGTGGTTCGATGGTCCCCATCGTATCAATGGCGACCAAACGTTCCGCTTCCTCCACAAGCACCTGGACTGGCCGGAACCCTAAGTTCCCGAGGATCAGTCGAGGCGTTGCAACTCGCGCATGCGGAATGCCTGCTTTAGTCGCTCGTCCATCGCTGCGGTCATCCTTGCGTCCAAAATGAGTTCGTGGGGCGCTTCCGCAATGTCGATTCTGTGGACCGGTCCTTCGGGGGCACCGAATGCGTCAGCCACATCTTGGAGATTCTTGATCTCTTTTCCGTTCACTTCGTCCACAATAACGTGGGACACGGACTCGTAACCCAGCGTGGCTGGCGTGCGCATGACTCGGCTGATGAAGACAACCTTCTCGCGGCCTTCTTTCTCATAGTCTTCGGGGTGTGTTAGGGCCCAAAGGAGTTTCATGGGGGCGCGCTGACGCCATTGGTCGCCAAAGATCTTCAGGTATGGGCGAGTCAGTTCCTGGAAAACGACACCACCGGCGATGAAGAAGCGTGGTCCTTTGTCAAAGAGATAGGGATCAACCAGATGATCTTCTGGTGCACGTCGAGTCATCGTCGCAGTCAATTCCTTGCTTTCGCCATCGCGGAAGATCTTCACAGGCATTTCTTGGCCAATATGGCTGTCTCCACGAACGATGTGGCTCATATTCAGACGACCATAGTCCGGATGCTCGTAGTTGCCCCGAGCATCTATCGGGTGGCCTCCGATTTCTAAGAGAACATCGCCCACCTCAATTCCGGCTCTGGCAGCAGTGCTGTTTGGCGACACGGTCGTCACATAGATGCCGCCTGTTTCGTCGCCTAACTCGAGATAATTGCGCAATTGCTCATCCGTCGCCCGAGAGAACGCCATGCCCAGTGTTGGGAAGCCAGAGTAGTCGCCGTCTTCGAGATCTTTGAGAAAGTGATCGATGATGGGAGCAGCAATCACCGTGGATATTTGTTCTTCGGAATCATAGCTTAGAAGCAGCCCAGCCAGCTTGTTGCCCTTCATGACGGGCAACACGAAGCTGCCGGCATGATAACGAAGAGAGCCTTTCAGTTCGTAAGTGAGGAAGGGGGTGCTGCTGAGGAAATAGTTGTCGATAGAGACTTCAAGCAGTGGACAACGGGTGCTCACCGCGAGGCCATTGTCTTTGACCTGCCAGACATCGAGTTCATCGCCCACGTTGGGGGACGTGTCCAAGGTGAGCCGAGTGACCTCTTCGAGGAATTCGGGCTTCTCCTGGCTAATCTCGATTAGTGCTAGATTGGCCTCGTAATCGACCACGGAGATCTTTCCGGGAACTTTTTCACCAGTCTTCGGCTGCTCAAGTTCGACATAAGTCGCGTCCGACACCATCTGAGCCGAAACGAGGACTTGGCCGTTGTCTAACAGAACGCCGAGTCCGCGGCGAGTGCCGGGCTTTCCTTTCTCCCACGGCTGGTAGAAATTGTAGTTCTGGGCGGTGATATTCACCCTGAGAATGGAGTCGCCTACGGACGCCGCTTCAGGCTTCGCCTCAGTAGAGGGCGCTGCCGTTGTGGCGGTTTCTGCGGAGGCGGAGGCCAGAGTTAGGACCGCGAAGGAAATGAGAATGCGATTCATGTGCTAGGACAAAGAAGAAAGTTGATCGCGATCGTGGGCTAGTTGAAGATGACGGGGACATCGTCCTCAGCGCTTCCGAGATAGCTGTCTAGGCCGACTTCATAGGTGGCTCGAATGCGCTTGTCTGCAGCCTCTACACGCGCTGATTCGACGACGATCGGGAGCCCTTTGCCAAAGAATTCGATGACGTAGAATTCAGGGACTTCTGCAGGGTGGAGCGCATCGTAGAGATCTTGCAGGTTCTTAATCTTTTGATCGTTAATCTTATCGACGACGGAGTGTTGGAAGCCTCCGAAATTGCTGTTGATGGCATCGGGTAAGATACTTGTGAGGACCACGATCTCGGGGCGTTCGTCAAAGAGCTCGTCCTGCACATAGAAGGTGTAGAGATAGCGAGCTGCCATGCTCTCGATATTGTGCGCAGCCATGAGATTGCGATCCAGTGGTTGGAAGGTGAGCCCGGCAAATGTCGCGTAACGCGGCCGCTTGTCGTAGGTATTGGCCTGAATCAGGTAGGGATCAAATGGCTTCAGTTCGATCTCGACGGACTTCGGTTGGCCATCGCGGAGGATCTTCATGTCCACCTTGTCTCCCTTGAATCGGCGCTCCACGATTTCATTCATGTTCACGAACTCGCCGTCGACTTCCACGTAACCGTTGCTAGCGATCTCGCGACCGTCGATGCTCAACAAGACATCGCCCTCTTCTAACATGCCATCACAAGATCCACTGTTGGACACGGACGCCACTAACGTTCCTACGGAGCTATCCGGTTCCAGACCGAGAGCCAACCTCTGGGCTGGATTGATAAGGTCGAAGTCGCCGATGGCTAGATCAACGTAACGGTCATACTGGCCATCTTCGATGTCTTGCAGGAAGCGACGCAGGACCGGTGTGGGGATCATGTAGCCAACATTCTGAGCGACCGCACCGGAGATGCCCTGGAAGGCCACGCCAACGACCTTGCCTTCTTGGAGCACAGGGCCGCCACTATTGCCAGGGTTGATGGCGGCATCGATCTGGATGGCAAGATGGAGATCCGCACCGCTATGACTGTATGGCTGGAAATCGATGCGAGAGACGACGCCTCGTGTTGTGGAGAGGCGGCGACCACCAAGAGGATAGCCGATCACGGTGACCGTGCTCTCAAGCTTGGGAATGTCGCCGATATCTAACGGCTTCGCATCAGCAAAGGGAATTGGATCAGAACACTCTAAGATCGCCAGGTCACAATCGTGAGCGATGTGAAGGAGTTTGGCGGCATATTTCTCCGGGTCGCCATACTTCTTAATGAGCAATCGCGTGTTGTCTGCCACGACGTGGGCATTGGTGACGAACTTATTGGGTGCGATCATGAAGCCTGTACCGGTGCCGCCGGTTTCGCGTCCGCCGTTCCAAGGCTGCTGATAATCGGGCACGAGAGAGGCGCATTCAATCTCGACGATACTTTCGTAGAGATCCCGGGACGTGTTGGGGGGACCCACGGGTGCCGATTTCGCGGCGGGCGTCTCGGTTTCGCTCGACTGTTCCTGCGCGGAGGCAGTCCATAAACTCAGGCCAAGGGCCGTGATCAGCCACGCTGGCTTTAGAAGGGAGATGCGGATGGTCATCATGAATTGGGAGTGTAGGGCGTCGCTTGGCCAGCGCAAGCCTGGGGAATGAGGCCATGCAAGGTCGCTTGACCTACGAACGCGCGGCCCCATAGGCTACCTCAATGAATCGACTTTTCCCAATATCGCTTGCCACCGCCTCTTTGCTCACCCTCACGACCGGCTGGGGACAGAACACACTGAACTTTCCCGCACTGGGCAGGATCGTAGAATCTGACCCCAAGTTGGCCGAAGTCCTCGACAAATCAGCCGAACTGGAGGTCCTGGGATCGGGATTCGACTGGGCAGAAGGGCCGGTTTGGGTCAGAGATGGTAAGTATCTGCTTTTCTCTGACATTCCACCTAATAAAGTGGTGAAGTGGGAAGAAGGGAAAGGAATTTCGACGTTTCTCCAGCCGTCTGGTTACACGGGAGCGACCGACTATGGACGCGAGCCAGGAAGTAATGGGCTCTTGCTAGATGGTCAGGGGCGCCTGGTATCATGCGAGCACGGGGACCGCCGCGTCTCTGTCATGACGAAGGATGGTGGCAAACGCACTCTCGTCGACAACTACGAAGGGAAACGTTTGAATAGTCCCAACGATGCGGTCTACAAATCCAATGGTGATCTCTATTTCACAGACCCTCCCTACGGCCTCCCTAAACGCTACGAAGACCGCCGTCGTGAACTCGATTGGTGCGGCGTCTATCGTTTGTCCAAAGACGGCAAGGTGACTTTACTCACGAAAGAAATGACGCGACCCAACGGTATTGCGTTCTCTCCGGACGAGAAGATTCTCTACGTGGCTCAATCCGATCCGAAGGCGGCTCTTTGGAAAGCGTTTCCGGTGCAGGATGATGGGACGTTAGGCGATAGCCGCGTCTTTTATGATGCTACTTCTCTTGTTGGAAAATTGCCAGGATTACCGGATGGTCTCAAGGTGGACAAAAAAGGGAACCTCTGGGCAACGGGGCCCGGTGGTGTTCACATCTTTGCTGCGGACGGCACTCCGTTAGGCCGCATTGAAACTGGAGAAGCCACTGCAAACTGCGGCTGGGGCGACGATGGTACTGTCCTCTACATTACTGCCGATATGTATCTCTGTCGAATTCAGACAAAAGTGACTGGGCTAGGGTTTTAGTATTGTTAAGAATTTTTTAAGCACTCCCTAGGAAGTAGCGATCTACTGGCATGATGTCAGTCAAATGTGGCAAGTCTAGAGCCTATCTATTGAGTCAGTGGGCGTTGTAATGGCTCCTCAGGCGGCTGCGTTTTCCAAGTCCTGAGCTTAACAGAGACGTGTCCGAGGAGAAGAGCTGG
>Ga0222717_10000016_pt1 | contig 126716 bp, 113 predicted proteins | sample C33_18DmetaG_FD_165053 | JGI IMG/M metagenome (GOLD analysis project Ga0222717, IMG submission 165053) | Estuarine water microbial communities from San Francisco Bay, California, United States - C33_18D | ecosystem: Environmental > Aquatic > Marine > Unclassified | place: USA: California... | reverse complement strand
TCGGCTTGCCTTAACTAACTGAATGATTATCTGTCGTCTATTCCTCATCTATCAGGGGGGCAGTCCATGGCAATCGAGCTAGGGACAATAATGAATGGCACTAGATATAAAGGGATAGAGCAGTAGTCAGAAAAAGCCTTGAACAACCCCCTTACCACGCAACCCCATGGAAGCCCGTTCGATCACCTCACTGAAAAAGCAAATTCCTAGTATTCATTAGCAGTTATCCAAACCCATCTCACACACCTACCCAATACCTGCCGAGAGAAACAATCAGCGGCATGGTTAGCAAGCTGACCAACGATGTGGCGACTACAACCTGAATGGCGACGTCGGCCCGACCCCCATAGTGACGCGACATTAGGATAGGAAACATCCCAGCGGGCATCGCAGCTTGAATAACAAGAACTTGCTTTAGCTCTGTGGCAAGTGGCAGAAATTTGGCGAGGCAGAGAATCAACAACGGCAACAGAACAAGACGAACCAACACGCCACTTGTGGAAATTTTCCAATCGAACCGCATTTGTTTTGCCAAATCAAACAAGGTGGTTCCCACGAGTAATAGCGCAAGAGGAATGGCACAGAATCCAAGCATGGAGAGCACCGTCGTCAGCACGTTCGGCATGTGCTGATCCGCCCCTGTCTGAACCATCAAAACTCCAAGAACAACCGCAAGGATCGGCCCTTTCATAAATGCCCGCCATGACGGCTTCATATTTCCCGATATCAACATCAGCCCAACCGTCCACACCGCAATTTCCACCCCAAGGTTATGGGTAAACAGAACCGCCAGCACGTTGTTATCATCGGGGAAAACATAGAGCATCAAAGGAAGCGCGATGTAGCCGTAATTCTGCAAGCCACTGCTCATCGCAAATGTCCTACGCCCTCCACCTTTCTCCAGCCCCATCAGCCGGGCGATCACCAAGCCTAACATCATACCCGATGCAATGACTAGAAACCCAATTCCGGCAGCCGATGTCACCACACCGGCATCTCGCAAAATCTCAGAGCCTAACATTTTATCAAGTATCAGGCAGGGATATAGCAGGTTCACCACCATCGTCATGATTCCCTTGTCCATTTCCGGCTTCAATACTGAAGTCCGGCGCAGCACTGCACCCAAGGCCACAATGATGTAGATGGGAAACGCAGCTTGGAGAACGAGCAGACTTTCTTGCATGGATCAAGCTAGGCACAAGATGCCAATGGATACAAAACCTATTCCAAGACCACTTGACCCCCTGACGTGGTTTGCTAGCATCGCTCCATGGCTGGCAAAAGATTAATCACCTCTCTCCACATGAAGTCGATATTGGATAAGCATGATATCGAATCCCTTGCCGATCAGCTCAAGCCCAAACCAGATCCGCAACCACAGCATTTCCTGCCGAATTCCAAGGTCACTGAGCATCGAACAAAGAAACTCTGGAAAGCCATCGGCGAGGACCCACATCCTGATATTCTAGACGATTGGACGAGCAACCACCTCGAAACTTTTGATGGCAACATCGAGAACTTCATCGGCTCCGTCAAAATCCCCGTCGGAGTTGCCGGCCCGCTGCGCATCAACGGCCTCTTTGCCCATGGCGACTACCCCATCCCTCTCGCTACATCCGAAGCTGCCCTTGTCGCGAGCTATCATCGTGGTGCCTGTATGATATCCGCCGCTGGAGGATGCACCGCCATGGTCCTTTCCCAAGCGGTGAATCGTGCACCGGCATTTGCATTCGACTCCATGAGCATTGCCGGCCAATTTGTTGTCTGGGTGATGGAGGCATTCCCTCAATTCCAGAAGGTTGCAGATGCCACGACCAACCATGGCAAACTCATCGAATATGGCACCACCTTGGAAGGCAACCATGTCTATCTCAATTTCGAGTTCATCACCGGTGATGCATCCGGCCAGAATATGGTCACCATTGCCACTCAGGCTGTCTGCGATTTCATTTCAGAAAATTGCCCGCTCCCCATCCAACAAATCTACGTAGAAGGAAATCTCTCAGGCGATAAGAAAGCCAGCTCCCAAGCCTATACCTCCGTGCGCGGCCGTAAGGTGTCTGCTGAAATCATTCTCACTCCCGAAGTTCTGGATAAATACGTCCATGCTACACCAAGACAATTGATCGACTACTGGAGGATGTCCGCCATCGGTGGAGTTCTCAGTGGCACCATTGGAGTGCAGGGGCACTTTGCCAATGGACTTGCCGCGCTCTATATTGCTACCGGACAGGATGCAGCGTGCGTTGCCGAGTCTACTATGGGCGTCACACGATTCGAGGAAACAGCAGAAGGCAATCTCTATGCATCCGTCACACTGCCCGGCGTCATGGTTGGCACGGTCGGCGGTGGCACAGGGCTCCCCACTCAGAAAGCGTGCCTCGAAATGATGGGGCTCCACGGATCAGGCAAGAGTGGTGCTCTCGCAGAAGTGTGCGCAGGCCTTCTGTTAGGCGGCGAGCTCTCCATCATCGCCGCGCTGGCGACGGGCGACTTCACAAGGGCGCACCATAAGCTTGCCCGATGATTATCGATCGAATCAATATTACATAAATTATTATCGTTTTTAACAATTCACCAATCCCTGATAATAACTTCCCTATGCGTTGGTGGACTTACCAGAAAGAACGTTTTCCTATTTTTCAGCACGGCCCTCTTGTCGCGGCATTCAGCTCGTGTGCCGTTGCCTATTCCTCGATGCTAACAGGCACCCCGCCGCAGTGGCAGGCTTTCGTGGTCGCGTTTGTAACCTGCCTGATATTTTTCCTTCAGCTACGCATTGCCGACGAATTTAAGGATGCGGAAGAGGACGCTGAATTCCGCCCTTACCGGGCGGTGCCACGCGGACTTGTGAAGCTGCGGGAACTTGGGTTTGTGTTTGCTATCGGTGCCGTCATCCAGCTCGTGCTCGCCCTACTCTACTCACCGATGCTGGTGATCGTGCTCGCCATCGCCTGGACCTACCTCGCATTGATGAGTGTTGAGTTCTTTGCGCGCGAGTGGCTCAAAGCACGCCCGATCACCTACCTGTGGACGCACATGCTGATCATGCCGATTGTGGATTTCTACGCCACCGCCTGCCACTGGATACCAAGCGGGGAAAAACCGTGGGCCGGGCTTGGGTTTTTTCTCGCTGCCAGTTTTTGTAATGGCTTGGTCATCGAATTGGGAAGAAAACTACGCCAACCGGACGGCGAACAAAAAGGGGTGCCAACGTATAGTAAACTCTGGGGTCTAAAAAAAGCGTCCTGGGTCTGGTTCGGCTGCCTTGTGGCCACCTGTGTTTTTGCCACGATCGCGGCTTTCATCATCCAGTTCACCCTGCCCGTACTGATCACCTTGGCCGTCCTGCTATTGTGGGCATTAAAACATGTGATCGGTTATCAAAAAACCAAAGCCAAGACGTTCGAACTCATCGCCGGTGTTTGGACACTCGCACTTTACCTAACCCTCGGCATCTTCCCGCTACTCGTTCACTAACATGATTATTCACCCTCATCAAACTGAACATTTTTATCTGTTAGGAGGCAAGGCGAGAGCTCTCGCCGACCTTGCAGATGTTGGGTGCGACATCCCATCATGGTTTGCTGTCACGGAACTGAGTGATGACATCCAGGATGAAATCATGCGCTGCGCTGCAGATCTTGGCGCCGAGTTTTTTGCAGTACGATCATCTGCCCGCGGCGAGGACGGCGTGGAGCATTCATTTGCCGGGCAATACGATACATTTCTCTATGTCGAAAAAGACGACCTGATTGAGAAAATCAGAAAAGTCCGCGAAAGTGACCAAAGCGACCACTTAAAGACGTACCAATCGAGCAAGGAGATTGATCACGCCCATAAGCCAACTGCGTTGATTCAGGCGATGCTTTCGCCCGACGTCAGTGGTGTTGCCTTCAGTGCTGATCCCGTCAGCGGCAACCGCTCGCACGCGGTCGTTTCAGGTCTCTGGGGAACAGGAAGCGCATTGGTTTCCGGTGAAGCCGATGCTGATGCCTGGACGATCGATGAGGATTACCAAGTAGTCGATACCACCATCGCGAATAAAGCACAGCAACACATCGCCGATGCCAATTCCGATGAAGGCGTGGCGCTCACAGAAGTCCCCGAAAAAAAACGTAGTATTCCCTGCCTAAACGATGCTGAAATCATCGCCGCTGCTAATTTGGCACGCATGTGTGCCGATCACTTTGGCTGCCCACAGGACATCGAATGGGCTATCGAGGATGGTAAGCTTTATCTATTGCAGAGTCGACCCATCACGACTCTTCCGCATGTTCCCGATCCATCGTTACCTCTCACGGTGTGGGACAACAGCAACATTGCAGAGAGTTACTCGGGTATCACTTCACCGATGACGTTTTCTTTTGCTGAACGTGCCTACGAACATGTTTACCGCGAGTTTTGTAAACTTCTCTCGGTGCCTAACAAACGCATCAAGGCGAATGATGATGTATTCCCTAACATGCTCGGCCACATCTATGGCCACGTTTACTACAATCTGAACAGCTGGTATCACGTACTTGCAATGCTTCCCGGCTTCTCAGTGAATCGCTCATTTATGGAGCAGATGATGGGCGTCAAAGAACCGATGCCAGATGAAGTGGTGCAGGCGATTCTCAAGCGAACCCAAACGTCAAAAATCAAGGACACCTGGGGCCTGCTACAAATGATCATCGGGCTGATCCGTAACCATCGTGGACTTCAAAAGCAGATCGATGCCTTTTACAAGCGCCTGAACCGGGCACTCAGCGCACCTGAGAAACCGCTGACCGAGATGTCCGGATCCGAGCTGGCAAACCACTATCGCGATCTTGAGTCCCAGCTCCTCAAACGTTGGGACGCACCATTGGTGAATGATTTTTTTGCGATGATCTTTTATGGAGTTCTCAAGTCCCTGTGTGAAAAATGGCTCGGCGATGCTTCACTACAAAACACCTTGTTGCTGGATGCAGGTGACATCATCAGCGCGGAACCTCCGCGACGCATCAAAGCCATGGCTGAACTCGCATCCAAAGATGCCCAGCTAACCCAGACACTCGCAGACTCCAGCATCAGCGCGGACAAAAAAATCACAGCTCTGCAATCACGCCCGGACGTTCATGAGCTGTACACGGATTATCTCAACAAATTTGGTGACCGCTGCCTCGAAGAACTCAAACTCGAGTCACCCACCGTCGGAGATAATCCACAATCGCTGCTGACCAGTATCGGTATGATGGCAGTTCGTCATAACAAGGGGGAAGCTCCCCCTGCCAAAAAAATAGACCCTGTGGCCGACCCCACCGAGCAACTCAGCGGGATCAAATACAAGGTTTTTCATTGGATGTTACGCAACGCAAAAAATCGTGTCAGCGACAGGGAAAACCTTCGTTTCGAGCGAACCCGACTGTTCGGGCGCGTGCGCCAAATTGTTGTCGAACTCGGCAAACGACTGCATTCCGACGGATATCTAAACGACCCAGCTGATGTCTTTTTTCTTACCATCCATGAAGTCATGGGTGCCTTCGGAAACGACTCCGCCGTCTCATCCTTCAAGGAATCTTGCCAACAAAGAAAAGAAGAGCAGGCATCCTTCACAACCCCACCGCCTGACCGATTTGAGACTCGTGGCCCTCTGGAGGATTACACGTTTTTCACTCCAACTCAAAAAGCAACACAGCACGGTGACGATCAACTCGGCGGCACTGGCGCGTGCCCGGGAGTTGTGCGCGGTAAAGTGCGTGTCGTCACAGACCCACGCAATGCAACTCTCGAGGAAGGTGAAATTCTTGTCGCCCAGCAAACCGACCCCGGCTGGGTGGTTCTTTTCCCGGCAGCATCCGGTTTATTAGTTGAACGCGGCTCGCTTCTCTCTCACTCCGCTATCGTCGCCAGAGAGCTTCAACTTCCCTGCATCGTTTCAATCAGCAACGTTACCACTCTGCTCAACACAGGTGACCTCGTCGAAATGAACGGCAGCACGGGTGAAATATGCATCCTAAATGAAGATGAAATCTGAGATCCAACAGCACGCCGACTTTACCAAAGTTCGTTACGCGAATTGCTGGGAAGACGCGGACATTTTGATTCAAGCACTTGATCTTGATGGCCGCCACTGCGTGAGTATTGGATCGGCTGGCGACAACTCGTTTTCGCTACTCGCAGCGGGCGCTTCACACGTCACTATCAGTGAGATGAACCCAGCCCAAATCACGTGCATCAAACTACGTATCGCAGCATACAAGGCACTTGATCACATTGAATTCCTGATCCTGCACGGGGAGAATGAAGGTGACCGCATGGCACTCTACGAGAAATGCAAACCACATCTCGACAATGCTACACGGAAATACTGGGATTACTTTTCCGATCACATCATCGAGGGATTTGGTAGAGTGGGGAAATTTGAAAGTTACTTCACGCTATTTCGCGACAAGATGCTGCCACTTGTGCACTCGAAGCACAAAATCAGATCACTATTAGAACATCGCCCACTCGAAGCCAGAGAACAATTCTACGAAACAAAATGGAATACATGGCGTTGGCGATTGCTGTTCAAATTCTTTTTCTCACGCTTAGTCATGGGAAGATTAGGGCGCGACCCGGCATTCTTCAAATACGTCGAGGGCTCGGTCGCTGACCGGATCCTAACTCGCACCCGTCACGCACTCGTTGAACTAGACCCATCCCAGAACCCCTATCTCAACTGGATATTGACGGGACGATTCGGCAAGCACCTTCCTCACGCATTACGCGAGGAAAACTATGATGCCATCCGCAACAACATTGATCGAATCACGATTGACCCCCGCCCACTTGAAGCAGTGCTGGAAGATGCCAAGCAACCATTCGACGCCTATAATCTCAGCGATATTTTCGAATACATGTCTGAGGAAAACACCGAGGCTATCCTAAAGGATATCCACCAGCACAGCAATGCGGGCACACGGATCGCCTACTGGAACATGCTGGCACCCAGATCGCGACCCGAGAGTCTTGCTTCACAAATCAATTCGCTCGAAGACCTCAGCGATACGTTATTCAAGCAGGACAAGGCATTTTTCTACTCGGCGTTTGTTGTCGAAGAAACAACCTAACAATCATGCACCCAGCCATCTCCATCATCATCACCTTGGCATGCCTTGGGGTGATCATCTTGATTTCGGCGTGGGGGGTTAAGACAAAAAAGCTCTCTGGCGAACTGGCCCGTAAGGTGGTTCACGTGGGTATGGGCCTCATCTGCATGAGCTTCCCGTGGCTTTTTAATTCTGTGCTTGCGGTTCAGCTACTTGCGGCATTTGCCATCATCACACTTCTAGCTATCCGAATCACAAAACTCAGAAAATCGATTGGGACGGCTCTGTTTTCCATCGAGCGTCTCTCCATCGGCGAATTGTTGTTCCCCTTAGCCGTCGCATGGTTATTCACCCTCGGATCGGAGCAGCCGATTTTATACTGCATCTCGTTGTTACTACTTACACTGGCCGACACCGCAGGCGCCTTGGCTGGCAGTAAGTTTGGAAAAGCCACCTACCAAACGACCGCTGCCACCAAAAGCTGTGAGGGATCGATCGCATTCCTGATCACTGCTTTCCTATGCACCTCTCTGCCTCTTTACTTTTTCACAGGGTTATCGCTCGGGCTGATCCTTTTCCTATCGCTGAGCATCTCACTATTCTCTATGGCGGTGGAAGGCGCATCGGGGCATGGGCTGGACAACCTCCTGATCCCCATCGGATCATTTCTTCTGCTCGACTACTACATCAGCCTGTCAGACCACCTGATTATGATACGCACTCTGGTCTTGTTAGCCTTACTTAGCCTGCTTCTGCTTACGAGACGGATGCACACCTTTGATGGCGGAGCTATTCTAACATCAATGTTATTCGGTTTCGCAGCATTTACCCTGGGCGGCATCCCCTGCCTGCTCGCAGCACTGCTTGTGTTTCTGCGTCATGTCATGACTCAGAAATTCATGCATGAGAAATATGTGATCACCCACTCGCTGAACACCATTGTCGCCATCGCCATTCCTTCACTATTCTGGCTGACTCTCGGGCGTGGTGAAGTGATCGGTTACACTCATGCACAATTTGCATTTATCAGCACACTTTCACTCATCATCGCCATGCTTCATGCCGGCACGCCAAAACACATGCATCGCGATAGCCCGTCTCTTATTCGGGCATTACTCCTCAATATTGTCATACTCAGCACGGTGTTATTGATCGATATCCCGTTAGTCTACACCCTCCCCACGATCATGATCGCGATGCCTGCCGCACGGTTCTATTTTTACTGGGTCGAAACATCCACATCACATCATCCAAGGAACTGGCTGAAGCTGGCATTGCTCGCGATTCTAACTTCAGCCGTCGCATTGCTACCCTTGATATCATGAAAATCACGCACAAATCCGACCCCTCACCGAACGACATTGAGCAATCAATATTTGCGCACGGAGCCGAGGAAGCTGCAACTGATGGCGGCCATGCTGCCGGACTGTGGTTTTCGCATACTCCGGAATACGATGGTAACCGTGTTGGTGCCATCGGCGCATGTATTCTCGATGAATCCGATACCGCTTCAGCATTTCTTGCCCAATGCGCCGATCGCTTACATAGCATACATGGATGTCAGCATGTAATCGGCCCAATGAATGGCAACACCTGGCTCACACACCGCCTGATTTTGGAAAGCAGCGGTCGGACACCCTTCCAGATGGAGCCCATCGAACCTGAGCATTACCACGATGTGTTCCTCAAGGCTGATTTTAAAATCCTCTCGAAGTATTCCTCGTCAACCATCGACCTTACTCAAGAGCAACGGTCTTTTACAAAAATGGAGAATAAGCTGATCGAAAAAGGCGTGAAGTTTCGGCCCATTGATCCAGAGAAATACGATCAAGACCTTGAGGCGATCCACGCCCTGAGCCTGAGCAGCTTCTCTAACAACTTTCTCTACACCCCGTTGCCACTCGAAATGTTCATGCAGAATTACCTCAAGGCGAAGGATCACATTGATGCCGACATGGTCATCCTCGCAGAGTGGCAGGGAGCATTGGCCGGGTTTGTTTTCTGCATGCCCGACCAAGCCGCTGAGATGCATGGCCTGCCAAAAGCGGTGATCGTTAAAACCCTCGCCGTTGATCCAGGCGCGCCGCTCGCGGGTCTCGGAAGTATTCTGGTTGCCAAGGCACATGCGATTGCAAAAGAAAAAGGTTACTGCGAGGCGATCCATGCGCTGCAACACGAGAGCAACAGCTCGCTACGCATTAGCCAGCGGTTCAGTGCCCAAGTCTTCCGTCGTTACGCCCTCATGGTGAAATCCTTTTCCTAACGATAATGAATCTAGTTAACCATCTTTCTGAACGAGCGCAACAGCACCCACATCGTGTTGCATTGATCGATAGCGAGCAATCGATGACTTACGGCGAACTCTATGAACACGTGTGTGGTGCATCAGCCAGCCTTCGTGCACAGGGTTTAGGCCGTGGTGACACAGTGCTCATTTTACAGCCAGTCGACATCCCACTGTATATCAGCTTACTCGGAGCATTTCATGCTGGTCTGACCGTGATGTTCATCGATCCGTCCGCAGGTAAAGCCATGATGCGTAATAGCCTGACACTTCATCAGCCGGACGCATTTATCGGCACAGGAAAAGCACACATACTCCGACTTATGGTTCCGGGTATCAGACGGATCAAACATCACTTCCACAGCACCGGATGGGTGCCATTCAGTACAACATGGAATCCTGCTCCCTCGGGTTTTGAAGAACCTCAGGAAACACCACCTGACTCCCCTGCCCTCATCACATTCACCAGCGGCAGTACAGGAATACCAAAAGCTGCATGCCGCACCCATGGATTTTTGTTAGCCCAGCACAAGGCGCTGGCGGAATCCCTCGACTACATCGAGGTAGAGGTCGACATGGTAACTCTTCCTATTTTCACACTCGCCAACTTGGCCTCAGGACTCACCTCCGTGCTCGCGGATACGGATCTTCGTTTTCCTGCACGAGCTGATTCCCCCGCAATTTTAGCACAATGCGAGAAACACAATGTCACTCGCTGCGCGGCGTCTCCCGCATTTTTCACCCGACTGCATCACGACGGCATGATGCCTGGATTCAAAGCCATCTACACCGGCGGCGCTCCGGTTTTCCCAAATCTGCTCGACGAAATACAATCGGCTAATCCGGAAATGGATGTGGTCACTGTGTTTGGCTCCACCGAGGCTGAACCCATCGCACACATCGCTTGGAAAAATGTCAGCAATGAAGATCATCAGACAATGTTAGATGGTAAAGGATTGCTCGTAGGGAAGACCGTGCGGGCAACTCAGCTGAAAATCATTCCGGATCAGACAGGCAAACACATCCCCGCAATGACAGAAGACGAACTTGGAACGATGACTCTGCCTTCTGGAGAAGTTGGCGAAATCATCGTCACTGGCGATCATGTACTCAAGGGTTACTTGCACGGCAAGGGAGACAAGGAAAACAAGGTGCAGGCAGGTGACAACACATGGCACCGCACCGGAGACGCGGCTTGGATCGACGACAGCGGACGCGTATGGCTAGTAGGTCGATGCTCGGCTGCTATCCACAAAGCGGGCAAAACAATTTACCCGTTCGGAATCGAATGCTCAGCAATGTGTCATGCCAATCTTCAACGATGTGCACTCATTGAACACGACGGCAAGATCACCCTAATCGTCGAAGGAGACGCGGATGAGAACATGAGAAAAGAATTGCTGGATAAGTTAGCGCCCATGTCCGTAGAGTGCATACGTTTTCTTCAAACCATCCCCGTTGATAAGCGCCACAACGCCAAAATTGATTATCCATTATTGGAAACACGTCTGGGAAAGCATTGCCAAGTGATCGATCACTCATTATGAGCATGCCCAACATTACTCACCGATGATCGATGCCCATATTGAGCTACCTCAAAGCGAAAAATCGTTAGGTCTTTTGGAAGATGCACTGGAATTCAGCGGAGTGAACGAGGTGATCGCAGTTCAGCGAGATGCATGTGAATCGGTCAAGCAATCCTGCCTGAAGCTTGCCAAGCAGTCCGACGGGCTGGTTCGGGGTGTTATCACCCACGCTCCCTTGTCCGACACGAGAAAACTACGTATCCAGCTCGATGCCGATCGCCGTGAAAGTTTGATTGTGGGATATGTCGCCGATTTTTCAGATACGCATGGCATCGAGGACAGCAACGACCAAGAGGTCACCCACGGGGTTGGCCTGATCGAACAGTCCGGCAAACCGTTGGACGTATTGCTTGCTCCTGATCAAATGCGAGACATCATCCCATTTCTCGATGCGCATCCTGGTCTGAACATGGTGCTCGATCACTGTGTGGGTAGTGCGATATCCATGGATGAGGAATGGCAGCGAGCTCTACGCGAAATCGGCAGACGCCCTCACGTTTATTATCGTCTTTCCGGACTCGCTACAGGAGTCATGGGCGACACCGCCTATCAGATCACAGAGGCCACCCAAGCGGCATTTGATTCAGCACTTTCTGCATTCGGGCCACAGCGGCTGCTTTTTGGATCAAACTGGCCTCGCAACACCATCGCATACCCCGTCTGGCTCAATACTATCGATAACCTTGTTACTCATTTATCCGAAGATGAACGTGACTCGATCTACACCAGTAACGCACAGGAGATTTACCAGATTACTTAGTCCGCAATCAGGTGCTTATGCAAGTCCTCTACCCTCTCACATCCAACTTGCTCCATCACTTGTTGAAGCTGTCGTTTTAGCATGATCATCGTGTGCTCTCCCCCTCTTTTTCCCATGGCACCAACGCCATACATGAAAGATCGTCCTAGGAAGGTGAACTCAGCACCACTTGCCATGGTGCAAGCAACGTCTGATCCTGAGCGGATGCCGCTGTCCATCATGATCGTGGTCTTACCCTTAAACTCCTTCGCAATCTCAGCGAGAGGTTTGATGGTCGATTGGCCAGCATCGAGTTGACGACCACCGTGGTTGGATACAATCACGCCATCCACTCCGAGACTCACCGCTTTTTCCATATCTTCACATGTGGCTACGCCTTTAAGCACGAGCTTACCCTGCCATTTATCGCGGATCGCCTTGATACGATCCTCACTTAGCCTTCCGGAAAAAGTCTTATTCATAAACTCGCCGAGGTGCTTCATGTTGAGCCCTTTCGGGATGTAAGGCTTCATCGTTTTAAACTCGGGAATACCAGCGAAGAGACTTGTGATCGACCACGTGGGGCTGGTGCACATTTGGAAAATATTGCGCAGGCTCATACGCGGAGGGATCGATAGTCCATTCTTAATCTCCTTCGGTCGGTAAGCAAATGTTGGTGTATCACCAAGGATCACCAGCACGGGGACTTCCGCTTCGGCAGCTCGCGTGAGCAACTTATCGCGCATCTCCTCCTCCGCCGGATGATAAAGTTGAAACCATGCCTCACCCTCGGTGAGCTCGGCAACTTTCTCGATACTCGCCGTCCCTACCGTACTCAAAATAAAGGGAATGTTGTGCTTATGTGATGCCTCGGCAAGAATCTCTGTTGCCCGTGGCCACATCAAACCCTGTAAGCCGATCGGGGCAACTCCAAACGGGGCACTATATTTTTTCCCAAAGATTTCAGTCTCCATGTTAGATCCCGGATAATCTCTCAGGTAATACGGTCGCAGAAGGACCTCACGAATATCATCAGTGTTTCTCTGAATGTTGATATCTGAAAAACAGCCACCGCTCAGATACTCATAAGCAAATCGCGGCAGACGCTTCCGCGCCCTTGCTTTTAAATGCTCAATAGATGGTAATTCGGGATTAAATGGGTCAGACATCGAACGACGATCATGTTGCACGTGTGAAATTAATCCAGCCCAAAGCTTACATCAAATCCACATCTTGATGCGTGAAACTCACATCAACTGCGCCCTAGCGTAGCCCAAAACATCCTCAAACGGTAACCTGTTAAGCAAACCCCAATGAGCATGCCGATAGAGTCTGTAACGCATCATACCCGGACTGTAGATACCACAGAGAAACCGCGCGAGTCGCTCTGGACTTGCCAGGGCCGGTTTGCGAAGGGCGACAACTTGTTGAATTGTCTCCAGCTCATCCGGAGTGACCTCATCCACGAGAGTTTGCGGGAGATTGCGTGGCCTTTTTTCTCCCAAACACGACGAACAATGGCCGCATGACTCTGCCAGTTTCTCGCCAAAATGGGCTAACAAAGAGGCAGCGATGCATTTCCGGCTGGTTGCGATGGAAAAAACCGTGTCGATCCGACGCAAATCATCACCAGAGTGATCTAGAATAACTTCATACATTTTATCTGTGAGTTTTGATAAATTGTCAGGCTGTTTACGAATCCGGTAGTGATGCAGGCTATGGCTAAATTTCATACGTGCATCGCCGCTCGCGTTCAGCTCGGAGAGCAGCAGCATGAGCTTTTGCTGTCCTGCAGCACTACCGCCAGATACCTCAGTAAGATTAACACGCTGGCGAGTTTCTAGAATCGGCTTAAGCAACTTTTGTTCGGCAGGTTTGAATCCAAGCAGAATTTTATCTATGGGTTCCAGTGGCACAGCATGACACCAGAGCCACGATCCTTCATCCGGCACGATCAGACCAAGAATTTCTAGGCGGGCAACAAGGATATCCAACGTGGCTCGCGCTACATCGTTAAGTGTGCTGAGATCGTAATGCGAAACTACAGCACGTTTACCTTGTGAAAAAAACTTACTAAGGATGTTCTCTACGGCTTTGCGCGTCGGTTTTTGCGCGACAACAAAATTTTCTAATAACGCGCGGTCGTTCTCACTGGCGAGTAAGACACATTGGCTAATTTCTCCATCACGACCGGCCCTCCCACTTTCCTGAATCCATCCCTCAGGAGATTTCGGTGGCTGGTAATGCACCACTGTACGCACGGACGGCATATCTACGCCCATACCGAAAGCAATCGTCGCACAAATCACAGGTGTTTTCCCTGTTAAAAATTCATCCTGAACCACACTGCGAGCATCTGCCGGCATCCCCGCATGATAGGCACAAGCATGAATGCCCTGTCCCCTGAGCGTGGATGCCACCGACTCGACCGTTTCACGCTTCGTCGCATAGACAATTGCTGGAAAACTTTCGGCATCCGATAAACAATCTAACAAGAACGCATCCTTCTCCTCATCCGCACACGGACGTATTAGGAAATGAAGATTGGGACGGAAAAATGTAGTCTGAACCTGATCGCGCTTCAGGATCCCAAATACCTTGCGTATTTCGCGTGCTACAGATGGCCCAGCCGTCGCGGTAAGCGCAAGTATTGAACGAGGTTTTATTTTACTTACCCTCTTAGCGAGGCGCAGATATGACGGCCGAAAACTATGCCCCCACTCCGAGACACAATGAGCTTCGTCAATGGCAACCAATGACACATTCTGGTCATTCAATATATCCAATAGATTTGATCGGCTAAGCCACTCAGGTGAAACATAAAGGATCTTAATCTCACCGCGTAAAACTTTTTGTGTAATCTTGTCATTCTCTTCTTCCGTGCCAGCAGAATCAAGACGCTCAGCATCTATTTTGTTTCGCTTTAATACATCCACCTGATCACGCATCAATGCGATCAGCGGCGAAACCACAACGGTCATCCCATCAAGCATCACCGCTGGCAGCTGATAGCAAAGCGACTTACCTCCACCGGTCGGAAGCACCGCCAGAGTGTTCACCCCAGCCAATACACGATCAATCACCTCCCGCTGCCCACCTCGTAGCGAATCGTGCCCGAAATGATGCCTAAGAGCATTACCAATTGCCTCATTCATCTTACCTCTCACCCACCATTTTGCACGCCAACTGAATCGCATGTGTCATTGAGCTAGCGTCTGCCTTACCGGTTCCAGCGATATCATAAGCCGTTCCATGGTCCGGGCTAGTGCGGGGATATGGCAAGCCAAGCGTTACGTTCACCCCTGTATCAAAATCTAACAATTTAAGAGGAATCAGCCCCTGATCGTGATACATGCAGAGCACGGCATCGTATTCACCACCTGCCGCTGGGCGGAAAATCGTATCCGGCGGATGCGGTCCCGAGTAATCGGCTCCACTACCGAGCTGGCTTAACAGACCCACAGCAGGGGCAATGATTTCAATATCCTCACGACCAAATACACCATTTTCTCCTGCGTGCGGGTTAAGACCACAGACCGCAATTCTAGGTTTTTTAATACCCCGCTGATGACAGAACTGAGCTAACAGTTTTCCAATACGCACGATCTCATCCGTATCTAACAGATCGGAAACCTCAGCCACTCCCACATGAATTGTCACAAGTGCTACAGTGAGGTTTTTGCCCGTCAAGCACATCGCATGATTGGTGCACCCTAACCGCTCAGCAAAAAACTCTGTTTGCCCGGGGAAATGAAAGCCCAACTCGTGTAGACCCTCCTTTCCAACTGGCGCCGTAACCACGGCTTCGATCTCACCCGATTTAAGCAGTCGCACCGATTCCTCAAGTGCATCCAGAGCAGCCTGCGCCGATGCACGAGATGGTTTCCCAGGGCACGCACCGATCGTTTCACCGATAATCTTGAAATCAAAGCCTGCAGGTAGATTGCCCGATTCCAGAGCGGCTCTTACTACTTCAGGGCCAATGCCTGCTTGATCTCCAAGTGTTATGCCAACATGCTTCACGAATTGATCATTTCCACACAAATCAATAAAATCAACGAGAATCAGAGAATGGTTGCACACTTCGCATCCCCGTAGCAAATTGCAATTAGCACATATTTTCTCTGTTAACAATCATGGTCAACCCAGTATCCAATCAACTCAAAGGTAATAAGCGAGCAGACTACGCAGGCATCCTTCCCAAAAAAGGCTGGCCCAAACGTAATTACCACTTTCTGCGCCACCGCCTGCTGCCTCAAGTTTTCCACAAGAGAGATGGCACACAACGTGACCCCATTCCACATGCCCCAGATGAGGGGAAAATCCGGGTCACATGGATCGGCCACGCCTCGTTTCTTATTCAGTTCCCCGATCACTCAGTCATCATTGATCCAAACTGGGCAAACTGGCACGGCGTCGTTAAACGTAAACGTGAACCAGGACTCGGCCTGCAGTTAATGCCACTGGTTGATTTGGTCATGGTCACCCACGCCCACTTCGATCATTTACACAAGAAGAGCCTCAAAATTCTTGAATCGCACGAGGGTATCGTAGTTCCAAATGGTAGCGGAAAACTTGTTAGGCGTCTTGGGTTCAAAAAAGTGCATGAGATGTCGGTGTGGGATAAACTTAATTTTGAAAACCTTCAGATAACCCACACTCCGAGCCATCACTGGGGCGCGCGTTATTTGCATGATACCCATCGCGACTACGGTGGCTATATGGTTCAATCCGGTAAGTGTAAGGTATTCCACTGCGGCGACAGCGCTTATTTTGATGGTTTCAAAGAGATTGGTAAGCACCACACACCGGATGTGGCACTCATGCCCATTGGTGCTTATGATGCCCCCAGCGGTAGAAATGTGCACATGAATCCCGAAGAGGCCGTACGGGCATTCATCGAGATGGAAGCGGGTATTCTTATCCCAATGCATTATGGCACCTTCGCGCTCGGCAATGAACCCGATCACGAACCTGTGGAACGCTTGCGTGCTGAAGCTGATCGACTTGGTGTCACCGATCACCTACTAGTACTTGAAGAAGGCGTTGGTGTTGAAGTGGAATGCCTCACAGAAATGAAGATCTGAATCTTTCAACAGACAATAAAATAAAGCCAACGCTCTACAGCGTTTATATTATCATGCAATTATTCTCCACCGCCATTGCCATCCTACTGGGTTTTAGCCTTAGCCGACTGGCCGCCGCGCCTGTGCCAGACTTACAAATTCTATTCATGGATTCAAATATGTGGAAACAGCCAGTTGGTGAGGTGCTTAATAAGCGCAGCCATCTGCGATTTCATTGGCTTTCAAAAGCCAAAAATGACGCTAGATCGACAACTAAAGGCCTCCGACTCTGGCAACAGCCTGTGGGGGAAACCATTTTACGAAGTCGCGATGGCAAGCTGCACTCGTTTGAAATATCCATCTACAACCGAGGCGATATGGGTAACATCAACACAGACACATTTGATAAGCTCACTAGTAAATGGCAAAAACTACTTCAAAGCAAAACCGGCAAAGATGGTGAAAAAATGAACCGCACTCAGAAGGGCAGCGTAGTTTCTGCTGATCGCTGGTTATGGGAATGCCCTGGCGCCTACATCACACTGACGGCCAGCAGCACAGGCCGCGGATCAAAAAAACTGCCAGAGTTTCTCAAACTCACGCTTGTCTCAGTGAAGTTTGGAAAAGAAATGTTCGCTTCACGCGGGGGTATTACCAATACGATGGTAAAGCGTAATGATCTGAAGGACTCGGTTGAGAAACAAAGCAACGGAGATGTATTCATCAAAAACATACCCATGGTCGATCAAGGCAGGAAAGGTTACTGCGCCGTTGCGAGCGCGGAACGCGTTTTCCGCTATTATGGATTGCAGGTGGATCAGCATGCGATGGCACAAATCGCGCAAAGCAGTGCACAAGGAGGAACTAATCCACTAAAGATGATCGACGCATTAAAGCGCGTGGCAGGCAGAACCAAAACTCGTCTCTATCAACACTACGAAATCGACCGACGTGAATCGGCATCAACTATTAAAGCATACAATCGTCTCGCTAAAAAATCTAATCACAGGCAGTTGCCAGAAAATGTCTATTACCAGCAATTCCTCTCCGTCGCACATGCTGAAACACTGAAGTCCGTGCGGTCGAAAGGTTCGACATACAATCGATTTAAAAAAACGATCATAGATAAAATCAACGAGGGTATTCCTCTGCTCTGGGCTCTCCAAGTCGGGGTGATCAAGGAACGGGGAATCCCTCAAGCAGGGGGTGGACACATGCGCCTCATTATTGGTTATAATGAAAAATCAGACCAAATCATCTATTCCGATTCATGGGGTGCAGGACACGAATTTAAGAAAATGACTTTTCCTGAGGCTTTCACCGCGAGCATGAATCTCATGACAATCAAACCTTCCAGATGATTAAATACAAAATGAATTGAATGCATGTTATTCAATATTCATTCATTTTTAATCACCCATTTGTCAGCCACGCCACTGAGCGAGCTGCTCGGGAAACGGACACTCAGCACAATCACTGATATCCTGCAGGCAGAAGTCCTGATAAATCTGTAATAGCGCTTGATGTTGCCATGCCTGCCGTAAGTATTTTTTCCGACGCTCAATATCGCCAAACAAGCGAATTGAGGCCTTATCAACCTTCTCACTAATCGCGGGTGCTTGCAGCTTCTCATAATATTCCCATGCACCACGATCACCATCCACCAAATACGCGGGCATCAAATGATTTATTTGAAAATCTGTGAGCCGATCCGCCCCCATCAGAGCGAGGTTGCGCATGCTGCGCTTTGATTTCACAGTATAGTGATGGCTCCAGTAAGGGTGCCTCAGTTCTTGAAAAAAATCTTGGGAACCAGCAAAATCTAGACATGCTGCGCGAAACTTTTCCCAGTGATGCACGATGGTTGCCAAGCATGCTACACGCCTCTGCGGATGATTAACCGGACGAATCCCAGAGAGTTTCCAGGGGATTTTTCGATCATGAGTGGGTTCATAATAGTCACGCACTTTCCACCAAATTTCCCATAAATCACGTAAATAACCGCGGGAATCGTTAAGAGCGGCATCGTGAACTTCTGCCGTTAAAAAACCCGCTGCACCAAACAACATCGACTCACAATCAGCAGGACACTCCCTCAACAAACCGATCGGCAAGCGTTGTGCTAGCAAGGTCATCGCAAGCTTGTTGGGCCGATACCCCATCGTCTCAGAAATTGCCTGCCATAACCATTCCTCTTCACCTAACGCATCAATAGTTCTCGCGCGGCGTTTTGCTTTAATACTCGCCCGATGCATTGCCGCCTCACGCATCAATGCATCCAGATTCCCCTGATGCATTTCTGCCAAAGGCATGAAACACCTTCCCACATGCGCTGCCGCCTGAGCCATCAATGGAATTTGTAATGCCTCACGCAGAATAAGTTCCGGAACAATAACCTGTGGCACTGCCCTGTGATTCGATGTGCGTGTAAACCGGCTTTTTACTTCGTCTCCAAAAACAACATGTAGCACAACATCATCAAAATCCTTATTGCTGCCATGCCCATGGTTATCCCAGTCGGCAAATGTATGGTCCAACTCCAATGATCCAGCATGAATTTCCCCATCAATCTCGACAGCTGTATGCAGAAAATCCGGTCCTGCGGCATGGTTCCAATGACCAAATTGCACAATCCGGACAGCTCGGCCGTCAATAGTAGCAAATTCACGGCCCATCTGCCCGCCATACCACAGCGCTTGCAAATGCAACTCGTTCGGCATGACAAGCGCATTCTGCTCTAAGACAGCGCCCTTATGATCTCTGACCTCCTCCAGAAGCTCCTTATATCCACACATACAGAGGAAAATAAACATCTTAGCTCAAGCTTCCAATGCAGGAATTAGAAAAATAAGTCTGTTTTTTAAGACCGGAGACCAAGCTAGTGGATTTCCGCATTGCACCGAGGCATTATTTAAGTATTCTTAATTACTTTCATCACCGTCATGAGATTTGGTAAACGCCTATCCCTGAGCCATCGAGGCAGGACAAGCACACGCAATAGACGCCGTGCAGGTCGCCCGTCACTGCGGCAAGCATTTCATGATGCCAACATGAGGGCACAACAACGTGCAAATCGCAGGCTTGGAAAAAGGCGTGGCCTAACCTCAGTAAGAGCTGCCATTGATAGCGCAGCGCAGAACCATCTAATCCACCTCGGGATCGGCACGCGAATGATCCGCTGGCTTATCGCAATCGCATTACTTCCCATCTGTATTGTCACCACGCGAGCACTCTTCGTCGTGGATCCAGAGGGCACCTTCTGGATGGATCTTTTGCGCACTCAACAATTTATTTACTTTGCCGTGGGAATGTTCTGGATGGCGGGTTGGTTTATCACTGGCGTGGGTGAACGGTTCTTTCTCTATCTCTACGTGCTCGGCCATGAACTGACCCATGCTATTACAGTCTACGCATGCGGCGGCAAAGTTGGTGGTATCCATGTGACCGCAGATGGCGGCTATGTCATGACCAGCAAGACCAACTTTCTCATAGGGCTGTCTCCCTACTTCATACCATTCTGGTCGGTAGCTGTGATGCTTGTCTTTACTCTTCTGGAAATGACAACCCAGATCCCACACCTCCATAAGGCACTCTACTTTCTCATCGGTGCGAGTTGGGCCTTCCATTTACTCTGGACTGTATGGATGATGTTTCGCGATCAACCTGACCTTAGAGAAAATGGTGTATTTTTCTCATTTGTGCTAATTTACCTCGCTAACGTAATCCTACTATCAGTCATCCTCTGTCTTGCCCCAGGCAACCTGACATGGCATCATTGGTACAATGAATTCATGAATACTTGGGGTCAGTGGACAAACTTTATAGTGCAATTTGTAAGTTCAGCCTTATAAATCAATGGTTTTCTTTTAATTTCAAAATCAGAAACTTTTATCTTGTATATACTCTTTTTTTGGGGCATTATTCAAACATCGTTTAAATAAACGATATTTGGGGGGGAACAGCTCCGTCAGCATAGTCTTCGGACATAGTTGGCGGGGCTGTCATTTTTTACCCCCGAAATCAAACTTGAGGTTCGGCAGATTTCACAGGATGATAAAAGCAATGAATGCTGTATGGTATGAAAATCTGGGTGATTTTGTTGTATTATAACTCACCCTCATCCGGCACCGGAGGAATGAGATCTTCACGCAGCAGCAGCCGCTCGACAGATAGGTCATCCAGCAGACCTTCGGACGTCTGCTGAATCACCGCAGCAAACGGCATGATCCGATCCACCTCCGCAATTGCCGCGTGAACCATCGACGAAACAATATCGGCGTCATACTTGTCGCGCTCAAACATGTTGGTGATGCGGAACATGATCTGCTCACGATCCAGATCATATTCCAAACTCCCTAGGGTGAGTTTTTTATTCGCCCTGGCGAGTAGCTCCAGCACGATTGGTTCATGCTCCACCTCAAGTTCAAGTGGAGCCTCCCCCACCACCGACAGCGCATTGAGTTGTGGGAATGCTTGTGCATGAAGATGCACGTGGGTGTGGTAGGCCTCAAAGGCAGTGCGTATCACGTCTTGACCTTCAAGCTGTTCACACTGCCAACCTTGCTGGCCAAAGGCTTCCATGACGGATTGAATCTGAATTGATGTAGGGCGCATATGAGTGATGTCTTAAATACTAAAAGTTAAATTCCAAATACTAATCTCTATTTTCCATCACACCCAGCACTGCCTCTTCAAGTAGATGGCGCCGCCTCTCCGAGATCGGTTTGAGGGAGGCAACCACCCCGCTCTTTTTTTCCTCAGTAAAGTGCAGCACGAGATTTTTTGTATCCGCAGTAACCTCTGCATCTGCTACTTGCGTCCAGTAGATGACTTGCAGGTTTTCTTTCGCTCCAAAAAAGGGGAAGATCTCTACACCAAGAGGGCTAAGAATGATGTACGCATTCCGCGTGCAGCGCACACCAAGCCGAATCATCCAGTAGCATAATAGCAGCCCCAATAGGCATATCCATAACCAGCCATCAAGAATCGGCCCATCCATCCCCCAGTCTTGAGTTGATAAAATAAATACCGCAAGCGTCATTATTAAAAATACGACAGATAAGCCAAAAAACAGCGGCGCTTGTGCCGCACGAGTAAAACGTAGCTCTTTTTCAGGCTCAGCAAGCGATTTAGGGCCACACGGAATCACCGCACCCTTTATTATCTCAACCATCGTTTTTTTCTCTTCCGTCATCTGGATGCATGTATGTGTCCCTATATCTGGATTTGTTCAATCACCGATCCTGTGTTAATTGAGTAATCTCAGGTCACAACCCATCATTCTTTTGCCTTTTTCTCTTCACAGCGACTACTCACTTTCTGGCGACCAAGGGGCTGCAGTTGCAAAACTCGTCAAGTCCATTACTGCCGGCAATGGTCACCAAACACTATTGGGGGTCACCGGATCGGGAAAAACATTTACAATGGCAAACATCATTGAACGAATCGGTAAACCGACACTGGTAATGTCCCATAATAAGACACTTGCCGCACAGCTCTACTCCGAGTTGAAAAAATTTTTCCCAAACAACGCCGTCGAATATTTTGTCTCCTACTTCGACTATTACCAACCAGAGGCCTACATTCCGCGCTCTGATACTTACATCGAAAAAGATAGCTCGATCAATGACGAAATAGAACGATTGCGCCTAAGCACAATGGGGTCGCTCATCACAAGAGAGGACGTGATCGTGGTTGCTTCGGTGTCCTGCATCTATGGCTTGGGGTCACCCGAGGACTACCAAAATATGATGTTACCAGTAAAAACTGGAGATATACTTGATCGCGAGGAATTTCTCGAAGGCCTAGTCAGCCTGATGTTTGAGCGTAACGATATCGCGTTCTCGCGTGGTCAATTTCGCGTACGTGGCGATGTCGTTGAAGTACATCCTGCCTACCTGGAAGAATCTGCAATACGGGTAGAGTTTTTTGGCGATGAGATCGAGCGTATTACTCAGATCAATGCCCTCTCAGGCACCAAAATGGATACGCTAGATGCTCATACCTTTTTTCCCGCAAAGCAGTTCGTGACAGAAAAAAGTAAGCTTAATCGTGCGATCCATGCCATCAAACAAGAAGCGAATGAACGCGTCGATTGGTTTGAAAAAAACAATAAGCTTATCGAGGCACAAAGAATCCGAATGCGGACCGACTTTGATATTGAGATGATGCAGGAAATGGGCTTTTGCCAGGGTATTGAAAACTACTCCCGCCATCTCACTGGCCGTGATCCAGGTGCCCGCCCCTACACCTTGCTGGATTTCTTCCCAGATGACTACGTGCTACTTATGGACGAGAGCCACGTCAGCGTTCCGCAGGTTGGCGGTATGTATGAAGGCGACAAAAGCCGAAAATCAACTCTAGTAGATCATGGGTTTCGATTACCTAGTGCACTTGATAACCGCCCACTCAAATTCAACGAGTTCATGCAAATGACCAACCAGCGGGTGTATGTCTCCGCCACGCCAGGACCATTTGAATTCATCAACTCACGCCCAGACAACAAAAAATTCATCCCATGGAAGAGGGGCGAGTTGTCCGCAGCACAAGCGCTCAAAAAAATTCGCAAACAAATCACTACAAGCGGTGCAGAAGTGCCTATCGATGACTTTGATGTTTCTTCGCCTGGGAGTAATCTTGTGGTTGAACAAATTATCAGGCCCACTGGATTATTAGATCCAATCCTCACCCTCAAACCACTGAATGGCCAAATTGATGAAACAATTGATATGTGCCGTGAGCGAGTTGATCGCAACGAACGCGTTCTAGTCACCACACTGACGAAAAAAACCGCCGAGGACCTCGCTGAATACCTCCAAGAAACAGGCCTAAAAGTTCGCTACATCCACGCCGATGTTGGAGCTGTCGAACGTGTAGAAATTTTGCGTTTACTGAGAGCTGGAGAGATCGATGTATTAGTCGGTATCAACTTACTCAGAGAAGGCCTTGACCTGCCAGAGGTGTCGCTTGTTTGTATTCTTGATGCCGACAAAGAGGGTTTTCTTCGAAACGAAACCTCGCTCATTCAGACTGCAGGAAGGGCTGCCCGCCACGTTGCGGGCGAGTGTGTTATTTTTTGCGATGAAGTAACCGACTCCATTCAGGCACTGATCAACATCACCGAATACCGTCGTGCACGGCAAATAGAGCATAACGAGCTGCATGGCATCACTCCGCAAAGCGTCATCCGCCCGGTACAGGAATCACTAAGTCAGGCTACAAAATATGCCGAGGAAGCCGACGAACTGAACCGCTCCGTATTGAATGAAGATGAGGCGACTTATAACGCCACCCATGTCATCTCGGAACTTGAAGAGGAAATGCGCGAAGCAGCAGCCAAATTAGAGTTCGAGCGCGCCGCACACCTGCGCGACCAGATTAAACAATTACAGAAAAAATAGGGCGAGCTGACAATCGTTATTCAGGTTTCGCTTTCAGATTAAATTTCTTGTCCCCTACCCTTTGGATCTCCACAAAAAAGGCACCAAGCTCTCGTTCGACAGCAAGCTGCCCCGTGAACCAGCACTCAAGATCAGTAATCCCAGCATCAGCATCGGCTTGTACGGTGACTGAAGTCGCTCCTTTCACTAGCTGGAGCTGAACCAGATTCTGGCCGATACGAATAAATGCACGGCCACCACGAAGCGCCGCCAACTTTTTCCAACGGTCATCAATATTCGTAGGTAATAAACTAGCTTTAATCTGATAACGCCCAGGCCGCAGAATATTAACCGACCAACTGCCGCTGTGCGCGGGGTATTGCTGGCGAAAATCATTCTGCTGTAATCCTCTGAGCAAATCTAATAATTTTTGTTGCTCAATAACCGGTTGCGAGGATGGATGTTTATTATCAGCATGCATGATCTTGGATAGTCGCCAATCCATCGCAGTGAGCCGAACAGGGTGCTTGTCTTTTTTTCCAACAGAAAACGAACGCGGGTTATACAATGCTTTACGCGTAGATCTCCACCAATTGGTATGCGCTAAGAGCATCTCGGCATGAAGTTTTTGGTGCTGGGTGATATCGAGAGGCTTGCTGAGATTCGGTAGCATTTCTTTATTAGCGGGGTAAAGCTCCAATCCATCAACCAGAGCGTGCTCTTTACCCACAACGAGCGAGCCACGGTAACGATGCTTATCTGGCACATTATCGTCTGCCCAATTGGCTGCGTGGAAAACTCGAAATTCTGGCTTTTTTAGTTTAACATCAGCTACCAAACTGAGCAACACGGTATTAAGTTCCCAGTCAGTTGCACAATCATGAAACCGATCACAATACTCAGTAAAGTTTTTCTGCAGTCCTATGTGATAAAGTGTAGTACTGGATGGATTGTGGTAGTTTCCATGGGGGAAGTTAAAACTTTCATCAGATTTTTTTACCAGTGCTGAAACAATAACACAGTAGGTTTCACGCTTATGCATCTTCCATGCATTTTCGGCCATCACTTTGATTGCCTCCGACATTTTCACACTATCTTTCATACCCCGACAATGGGCCATCATGAATACAGGTGGAGACAGCATCCATAACTTTTTGAGAGATTTTTCGAGGATCACCTGAGACCGCATTGCTTTACCACCCATTATCCAATCATCCTCCAGATGACGGCATAGTGCCGATTGAGATGAATCTCTTAATTCTATTTCCGCTTTAAAACCTCTACTCTTGCAATCGTATGGAGGTGACACCCCCATGGACCATGCTCCAGAAAATACGGTCGTATAACCTGCTAATGCGAAGTGATCTGCCAAGCTGGTTGACCTAACAGGCTTACGCCGCCAGTCGTGGTCACCCACCACCCCACAAACAAGCGATTGTTTTCCATAGAGTAATGCCGCTAGTGTCGCGTTACCTCCGGGGGAAAGTCGCACGTCACAGCGCGATTTTCGCCAAGCTACGCCGGATGGAAAATCAATATTTTTGGAGAATACTTTGTCCACCGCAAGTCGTCCATCAATCTCAGTGATATCACTATTCACAATCAAAATGACATGCGGCTTACTATCCGCACCAGAGACAAACGTCATCAGACATAAGTGAAGTATCATCCTTGCCAGCATCAATTCAAATCTACACCATCTGGGCATGATGCCAAGAACGTCGTTCAAAGTTCTCTTTGTCTGTTTAGGAAATATTTGCCGTTCTCCAGCTGGAGAAAACATCCTCCGACACTTGATTAAAGATGCGGGACTCGAAAACGTAGTGGAAATAGACTCAGCAGGCACACACGACTACCATCCGGGGAAAGCTCCAGATCATCGGATGACTCAGATATTGGCTACACGAGGTATCACTAACCATGGATATGGCAGGCAATTTGTGGCTGATGATCTGTCTAATTTCGACCTAATCCTTGTCATGGACTCTGAAAATTTAGAAAATATACGCACCTTAGATTCTGAAAAGAGACACATCCCGAAAGTCAAACGCATGACGGATTTCTGCGTTGAAATAGCCCATCAGATCCCCGACGTGCCCGATCCATACTACGGCGGCGCTGAGGGCTTTGAATTTGTGGCTGATTTAATCACTGACGGGTGTCGAGGCGTGCTAAAACATATTCAGTCGATTAGCCAATAAACACGGGTGTTCCCAGATCGATAGCATCGAATAGCTCAATAATATCGGCGTTGCTCATTCGAATGCATCCGCAGCTTGCCGGCTGGCCCAGCATGTCTTCTCTGTTAGTTCCGTGGATATAAATAAACCGCTGCATGCTATTCGCATTTTCAGGATCAAGCCCATGCAGGCGAAGGATACGTGTCAGTATCATATCAGCAGCAGTGATCTCACCGTCCCATATACCTACAGGCAGCCTGGATTTAAAAATCGTGTGCAGCGGTTCTCCTTCACCTATTTTTTCTTGAATGACAAATCGACCAGTGGGCGTGCAGTAGCTACCTTCGTCAAAACCTATGCCATTTGCGGCACTTGAAATTGTATATTCAGCAACTACTTTCTCATTATCCAATAAACGGATTTTCTCTTCACCAATCGATATAGAAATATACTTCATGATCCCTCAGGTGATCGGAGTGAAACAATCGAATTATGCCCACCCATGCCGACAGCTATTTTTAGCACTGTAGATCCATCATAAGACAATGTATTGGGCGTAAGTGTAAACGGCTCACCGGGCGATGTGATACCGGCAAGGTTTGGCGGTAATGACTGGGCTCGCATGAAATAGGTAAGTAACACGCAATCGAGTAGACCACTAGCACCTACTGCATGGCCAGTGAATGGCTTCAGGGGATGCAATGAGTAGGTCCGATCGTCTGGAAGAGCAGCCGACATTGCTTCAATTTCTGCCTTTCCGTGAAGTAACGTACCGCTAGCATGTGGACAGACAGCCGTAATTTCTGGCTCATCCCTGAGATCATTCACCGCTTTTATTAAGCAGTCTCGTAAGCCCTTACCATCTGTCGGCATTCCGATTGGTGAATTTGCATCCGAATTACACCAATAACCAGTCATACACACATCACCACTGCCATGTTCGTGAGTAAAACACCCAGTCTTATCAGCTGATTTCACCCTCGATTTACGTTCAGCAAGTGCATCGATAGTTTCCAGCACCACCGCAGCACCCGCTTCGCCAGGAAAAAAACCTCCAGCATCAGCCGAGTAGGGATCATTCACCGATGATTTAGCCAGTACTCCCGTCTTTTCATATAGCTCAATAACTTCAGGCAGGAGTGGCAGTTCTACTCCGATCACAATAGCACGACTCACAACCCCCTGCTTAAGCATCATCCACGCCATGCCCATGGCATCAAGACTAGCGGCACAACCACTTGAAATCACCTGCCATGGCCCATGAATTCCTAGCTCAATACTCACAGCTGAGGCTAGCTCCCCATGCATCGAATTACTGGCTGCCATTAGATCAAAAGACCTCCGCTCTGGCCATGGAGCAACCCAACCAGCTGCATTACCACGACTGCTACCCACAATAATTGCAGCATTAGACAAATCCTCACCAGCCAAACCAGCATCGCGAATCGCCTGCCTAGCCACATGAAGGGATAGCATCGATCCGGGTGCCCATTTTCGTGATAGCAATAGCGATCGATCATCAATCCAAGCCGCTTTCAAATCGGTATATCGCGAATCTTTTCCTAATAGGCCAGAAAGCGGATTGAGGGCATGACGACCCGATGAGATGGCCTCGGCATTCGCACAGACCCCATCGCCAAGACCCGTAGTCAACCCGATGCCCGTGATGGCGATGTCCATAACTTACAAATCTAACCGCAGCAGGGTGATAGAGGCTTATCGCACTCAGATTGTGGCGGCTGCATTTGAGGGTTGGGCGCCTGCGCGCTGAGATTTAGTTTTTCGATTAACTCAAGGTCCTTTTTGATCGCTGGATTCTCTGCGGTCAACAATTTATCACCGTAGAAAATCGAGTTCGCTCCAGCAAAAAAGCACATCGCCTGCCCCTCTTCACTCATCTGAGTTCGGCCTGCAGACAGCCTCACCTTTGCCTTAGGGCATGCAATCCGTGCCACAGCAATCATTCTAACAACATCAAAAATTTCCACTGGGTTCGATCCCTCTAGGGGAGTTCCCGGCATAGGCATCAGGGAGTTAATCGGAACACTTTCTGGCTGTGGATTAAACTCGGAGATCACTTCGATCATCTTTAACCGATCCTTTGTATCTTCACCGAGACCGAGGATTCCCCCACAGCAAATACTCATTCCCGCATCTTGTGCATGACGGATCGTGTTGAGACGATCATCGTAGGTATGTGAGGTGACAATGTTTGGGTAGTACTCTGGAGAAGTATCAACGTTATGATTATATGCGGTAACACCAGCTTCTTTCAAAATTGTAGCCTCCTCTGCACCCAATTCACCAAGCGTAACACATACCTCCATACCCAAGCTGGAAACTGATTCTATAATATCCACTACCTGGTCAAATCTTTTGGTTCCATTGCGCACACCCTTCCAAGCTGCCCCCATACAGAAACGTGTAGACCCGCTGGCACGTGCCGCCTGTGCCCGCTCCATGACAGCGTCTTTTTCCATCAATCGTTCAATCTGGATACCAGAGCTATGACGGGCCGACTGCGAACAATATGAACAATCCTCTGAGCACCCACCTGTTTTGATCGACAGAAGAGTACAGAGCTGAACCTCATTCTCAGGCCAGTTTTCCTCATGGACCGCACGAGATTTTTTCAGTAGCTCAAAAAACGGTAGGGCATGTAGGCTGGCAAGTTCTTCGTATTTCATAAGTATTTAATTAGTAAATTATTCTCTGGTATCTATCGCACCCATCTACCTGACACAGTGGGCAGCTTTCCCTCGCTCAAGGTTCTATAATCCGTTTTGCCCTTGGCACCGATTAGAGCTTTACCGACTGTACGTTTCCAGTGTGCACTCATGCTTTCACCCGTGTGACACCCCCAACTCTTGCAGTGCGCTCGCTTAGCAAAAACATCTCTCCTGATACCAGTAAGATCCCGCTCGTGAATCCATGCCTTACTCGCACCAATAATTTCTGCACTGTAGTCTAGAAGGAAACAATATTTGTTAGAATGCCCAAAAAAATCAAAGCTTACAATAGATCTTGATGGATGACGGTTAATCGCGGCTATCGCCTGCTCTCCGCTACTCACCCAAATCAAGGTCGCTTGTCGCTTTGCAGCCTGCTTGCTAATCCATTTGCTGTATGGCTTGCGATCCTCTATTCCGCGTTTGATATAAGCAGGGCGATAGACAATCCACGTAATCGCCGCATACGGCCCGTTAGCACCGCGCAGTTGATCCATCCTCAACGTGGATGCGCGAATAAAATTTGCCCACCAACGATCGTGCTGGTCACCTTCAACACGCAGGTCCTCCCACTTTCTCAACGCTGGTCCACCACACAGAATGACGTGGGTTTTTTCGCTGGCAATCAGTTCGGTGAGCCCCGAACAACCAAGCATCAATAAGCTGAGAATTCCGATGCGCATCTGCTGCTAATATCGTGATCTCTTGGAACAATGTCGAGGCAAAAGTCCAGCCAGCAAGCCATGTGACATGAGTCTGATAACCAGCATGGCCATTTCTGTTTTTCGTTTACCACCCGATGATACGCGTCGCCTCTTTGTAACGCATATTGATTTGGAACAATAAAAGAAACAAAATCTTTATGATCAAGGTAAGGAGTTATTTTTCGAGTATGGAGTCGGCTAATGCTTTAGCTTTTTTACTCTCCCCATCACCAGAAAATGAGCCAAGGATAACAGATTTACCTTTATTGAGAGCCACGACGATCAGAGTAGTCTTGGTAACTTGTTTGCCCTCCACCTCGATTGTTCCAGCCATACGATAGATGATGGCATGTGGGGTAAAGTGATTTTCTTTTAGCATACCCCGCCATTCGACAACATGGTTAGCTTTGTGAGGAAACGACCCACGGGTGCGTTTAAATGTTGGCCCCATTAGGTTTGATACAGTTTTACCAAATTTGATGTCTATGATACTGCGCAAGTCACCACCACGGTGAATTAGTTCGTAGCCACCATAACCCGGACAAAGGTGATATAGGTGATCTATTACAGGATTTTTCTCAAGGGCTGAATCTACCAAGACGGCGACGTGCTTGGCTTCCGTCGATGAATAGAAAGATGTGATTTTTTGACCCGCCGCTTGGCAGACAAAAGTCAAAGTGACACAACAAACCAAGGTGATAAATTTCATTCTTTCATTGTGGCAGAATGGTAGACACAGTGCAACTAGTAATAGTGATGCAAGAATGCTCTATACACCACTGTCATGACCCTCATGGGCTTAACCGATATAATCCCCGCTTGTTGCTACATGTTACTCCTGATGTTAGTTAAGCCCATCTAAACAGGCCATCAGAAAACGAGTCAATGGTTCCAAATATTCTGTAAATACCGCCCTAACTATTCATGAGCATTGGCCTCGGTGAGATCAAGGCCACGGGAAAAGTTTTCAAATCGCTTTTTCATAGAACCATTAAATTTTTTGACATCGATCGCTTTTGCACGCCACCTATCAGCCGCTCCTTTACACTGCTTTAGCAAGTCCTCAGAGCCTTCCATACTTTTCCAGATCGTGGCTGGGTATTTCCCTAAAAACGCAACGAGTTTTTTGTCCTCGATAGTTTTTTCACTCGCCTTAGCAAAAGCCGCAAAAAGAATCCGTTCCAATTTTTTTGGATTGGGAGATTTACTAGACGCAACCGGCGAGCTGTCAGATGGTTCGTCTGGGTAATGAGATAGCTTTGGAATGTTTCCCAAATTTTTCCAATCAGGACTAATTTCAACTTTTTGTGTCGCAGACGCTCCCGGCAAACCTGTCGCTAACTGAAAACATTGTTGCAGCAAGTTCTTAGCTCCTCTGCTCATTCCGTGACCTACTCCTGGCCATGTTTTTCCAATATAACAATACTTGCGACGTTCAATGGCTTTCTCATAAACTCTGTACCAGTCAAGACGTCCAAGTGGCGCTGTTCCAAAAGATTTCCCTGTGTCTTTTTCCCCGCATGAGACAGCAAATGGGATATTTTTTGCGCTACTACTGACCCGACCATAACCATTTGTTGCCCATGTGCCCCCTGAGTGTGCTGAAATCCCACAAACATATTTCGGTTTGTTCATGGCAAAGCGATGCGCGAACTGACTGCCTCCAGAAAAGCCGTGAATAAACATCTTATCGTGAACGCGATAGGTTTTGCCAATTTCTTTAAATAATTTGAGTAGCTTTGTGTCATGTATACCGCCGGCATATTGATAAAAATTGTTACCTTGTTGCACAAATGTGGGGCCTAAGACAATGACATCCCCCCTACTTGCCCAAGACCTGAGACCTGCTGCGCCATTACCATTTCCACCTGCACCATGCACACCAACGACTACTTGATAGGTTTTACTCGAATCTATATGATCAGGTAGGTAAACATGACAGGTCTTACCCTGAATATCTTTAAGCTGTATTTCTTTCGCAAAAACTAAGACATGATTATAGATGAATAGAATAAGTAATATAGCGAAAATTTTCATAATGGTTACGTTAGGAGCAATAGCCTATAAACAATTGTACACAAATTAGTATCTTCTCACATGCTTAATTCAATGACTAACAATTTAATATTTAGGCAATATTACATAGACAATATAGCCAAAGCCAAAACAAGAATGTTTAAGCTCGGAGATTATGTTGTTCCACTAGGCATGCGTCTCCAAGCTACGATTGCCTCGGCTACCATCCAGATTTCTAACAACAATGACACCGAGCCTATACCTACTAACAACCATCGCTCCTGACCGATCCAACTCAAATCTGAGCCGATCGCTTGACCAAATATCTGGTAGCCCATAGCCCATGCAGGAAGAATGAGCATAAATATCGCAGGTATGATTACAAACCATACTGGCATAAGCTGACGCCTCATCCAAAAAATGATCACCATGAACGCGAGTCCACCCAGCAGCTGATTGGTTGCACCAAATAGCGGCCAGAGAATGAGCCCCCCAGTTCCCGCTGGCTTACCAGCCGCAGCTGGTAGTGATGCCATCCAGCCCGCTACAATAATTGCAAAAATCGTTGCCCCATGCTTATTCGCCAACCACGACCACGGATTAGTTGTCAACTTCGGTGCTGAGGCAGTTACAGCTTCACTTTTCCTCTTAATGAAACATCGAGCAAGTTCTTGGACGACATAACGCTGCAGACGACATGCAGTATCCAGTGTCGTCGCTGCAAAAGAGGCAACAAAAACACCCATTATGGCAGTAGCAAATGATGCAGTAACTCCCAGCGCCTTGATGAAATTAGAGGATCCATCAACAAAAGCACCAACCTTCGCACCCAGTCCCTTCATCGTAGCCCAACCAGTATATCGTGTATCCCATGCATCAGAACCTAACAAGGTGACACCTCCCTCTTTAATACCTAAGCCTAAGCCAGCCACACAGGCCAAAATCACCAACACAGCCAAGAACCCCTCAGTGAGCATTGAGCCATAACCAACAAAACGCGCATCACTCTCGCACTTCAACTGCTTAGATGACGTGCCAGAGGAAACAAGACAGTGAAATCCAGAAATAGCTCCACAGGCGATAGTAATAAATAAGAAGGGGAATATCAGCGGCAAATCCTTAGCACTAAGTGATGACTCAATCGCAGGCGCTGCAATCTCAAGTGGTGGTCGAATACCGTCGACAGGCGCACCACCCATGATTCCCGCACAAACCAAACCAACTACGATCAGCGCTATGGCACTCAGTAACTGTAATGCATTAATATAATCACGTGGCTGCAGCAAAGTCCAGACAGGCAGAACAGAAGCAATATAGGAATAGCCTAACAAGACGAGCACCCATGTCATTAATTCCCATTGCGCCAAATAGCGATTCATTTCAGCTAACCAGCTTGCATCCCCATACCAAATGGATAGATACATCAGCACTAATGCCACCACCGAGGCAATCATGATATTCCCTCCTTTTCGGTGAATAAACATTCCGATCAGTAGAGCCAGGGGAATCTGAAAAAGGCATGGTGCAATCGACTGCGGGTATTGCTTAAATACGGCGGCGATTACCAACCCAAAAATGGCTAACACAATAGTAAGTGCCATGAAAAGAATAAGCAGAAAGAGAACGCGCACACGAGGCGAAATCACTCGGCCTGCAATGTCACCCACTGTTTGCCCTTTGTTACGCATGGATACAATCAATGCTCCGAAATCGTGCACTGCCCCAATGAATACCGATCCTATGAGAACCCAGATCAGTGCTGGCAGCCAGCCCCATATAACAGCCAGCGCTGGCCCAACAATCGGCCCCGTACCAGCAATCGACGTGAAGTGATGCCCAAAGACCACCCCCTTACTTGTCGGCACGTAATCACTTCCATCCTCTAACTCCACCGATGGAGGTACAGCATCCTTATCTAGCTTAAAAATCTTCTGCCCTAACCACTTTCCATAGGTGTGGTAAGCCAAAAGATAAAAAACGAAGGCACCAAAAGCGATAATCAACGTCTGCATAATCAATTACTAAACGCATCTGGCTAATATCATACAACATCAAATTTCAACATTGCATCATCTATCATATTAAGGTGATCTTAGCCCTGAGATGACAGACTGGTATTACGGTAAGGACAACGCCCAACATGGCCCTGTTTCCAATCTAGAAATAAAGAGCCTCATTAGCTCCGGTCAGATTGATACGGATACTATTATTTGGCGCGAAGGTATGAGTGATTGGTTACCGATCAAGGAGGTGCGCGAGTTTCAGCCGAGCGAGGGAAATACCGCGCATGATACAAATTTCCCACAGACAAACGCAGGACAAGGACCACACACAGGAGCGCCAAGCACCAACGGCATGGCCATTGCATCATTAATACTCGGAATTCTAGCTATCGTCTCTTGCTATGTCTGGGCACTCTTTGGAATTCCAGCGGTAATATGCGGTCACATATCTCTCAAAAAAATCAAAAATAGTAGATCTCCGATACAAGGTAAGGGAATGGCCATCACAGGTCTCATTTTGGGTTATCTCGGCATCCTCCTCCAACTCATTGCGATTATTGGGGTTGTCTACATGATCGGCAGCGTTGCAAACTCATCACCCTCCTACGGCCCATAAAGCCTGATCATTTTGAAACGACGCCCCCTCTGGCCACTGCTTCCACCCATTGCACTCGCTACTTTGGGTCTAATTACACTGGTCACCGTCAGTTACACGACGGACGAAAGCAACGAGTGTGGCGTTAGAAAATTCACAGGCCTCCACTGTCCTGGCTGCGGAGGAACTCGGTGCGCGTATGATTTATTGAGTGGAAATCTACATGGTGCCCTATCGCACAACGCACTTCTATTCGGCGGACTTGTTCTTTTCCTACTGGGATCAAGCTACCTCATCTTACGCATCACAATACTCGGAAAACCAGCACCGCGCATCCCCGACATCAAGCCGCCTTGGTTATGGGCAGCCATAGGCAGTATCGTGCTATTTACGATATTTCGTAATATCCCCGCATGGCCATTTAACCTACTCGCACCATGAATCAAACTTACCTAGACGGCATGATCTGAAGCACAAAACCCTTCAAGTAGCCAGTTTCAGGAATAGCGGGTAACACAGGGTGATCGAGTCGCTGGCCGTGACTCGCTAGCAGCCTCATGCTGCGCTTGGCATCTACAGAAGCCGATACAATATTCTCTAAAAAAAGCTCCCCCGTCGCGTGATGAGAACAACAATAGGTAGCTAACACACCATCCCGATCGAGCAGCTTGATTCCACGCAGGTGAATCTCTTTATAGCCACGCATGGCATTCTTTAGACTCTTCTTATTTTTCGTAAATGATGGCGGATCAAGAACCACGATATCATACTGATCTTCGCAATGTTTGAGGAAATCAAACGCATTGTGCTTCACTGCATTGATCTCAACACCATTCAGCTCAGCATTTCTCTTACATGCCTCAATAGCAACTTCTGAAGAATCCACAGCCGTTACACTCTCCGCGCCAGCTTTGGCGCAGGCCAACGCAAAACCACCTTGGTTGCAAAAACAATCGAGCACACGCTTCCCCTTGGCAAGCTTCGCGATCTCAGCGTGCGCGTCAAGCTGATCGAGATACAGTCCAGTTTTCTGACCATCTAACAGATCAATCTCAAATTTTACTCCGCCTTCTGCTGTCGGCACCTCCACGATAAACGGTTCTGGCTTTTCTCCATAAAGCATTGTGATTTCTGGTTCGATACCCTCAGCGGCAAGCATCGCTGAATCATTTCTCAAAGTAACCGATCTAGGATTCAATTGCTCAGCAAGCACTTCTGCAATCACCTCTCTCACCAAATACATCCCGAGCGTCAATGTCTGCAAAACGATGTGGTCTCCATAACGATCAACCACTACACCCGGCAAACCATCTGACTCACTCCAAATAATCCGAGCCAAATTCACGTCAATCCCCGATCTTCCACGCAACTCAACTGCTTGTGATATTCGACGTTCAAAAAACTCACGATCAAGCTTCTGTTTCCTCCTCGAAATACGCCGAGCCACAATTTGTGATTGAGGATTATAGATTGCAGTGCCCAGTGGACGATCTCGAAAGTCCTTCATCGTAATTACATCTCCGGGCTTTGGCTCGCCAAACACCTTCTGGATTTCCGAGGCATACACCCAGTCGTGTCCATGAAAAATACGTGCTCGCGGTCTAATAACGATTCCTGCCATGGGTGGGATCATGCCCACGTAACAACCGTGAACGCAAGCTTCCAGCTTGCACCCAACCCTAAGTAATGACATCTTTCTTGCAGTATCCATGCCACCATCGCTGCCACATCCTGACCCAAACTACGCAATCACTCGTATCGATCTGCCAAACGCGAGCACACACGGCTTCCAAGTGCGCATGCAGAGACGTGGTATTAAATACGCTAAATTCTTCGCCGATCGACTCCATGGCCACCCACAGCATGCGCTCACTGCCGCTCGTGTATGGCGTGACACACTAATAGAGAAGCTATCTGATCAAGCTCGTATTTGCGAACGCTCACCACGCAACAGCTCTGGTGTAGTAGGCGTCTCAAAAATTACTGTAATTGCAGCCAACGGTAATTCATATCGGTTCTGGCAAGCAACTTGGTCTCCCGCTCCCGGCCAACGCCGCTGTGTAAAATTTTCGATCCAACGCTACGGTGATCGTGAAGCGTTCCAACTCGCCGTCGAGGCACGAACTGAGGGAATAAGTGATTAATTAAGAAATCTTAGTTTACCTCTCGTCTGCACTCCACCCTTTCCACCCGATACGTTTTCTGCCAATTTCTATCCAGTTCTCACAACTGCAAGCTTCCCCAATGCACAAACTCTTCCTCCTAGATGGCATGGCGCTGGTCTACCGCGCACACTTCGCATTCATGCGCAACCCTATCCTAACAAGTTCAGGCATGAACACATCAGCGGTGCTGGGTTTTGCTAATGTTTTATTGGACATCATCGAAAACCAAGACGCGAGTCACCTAGGTGTGGCATTTGATACCCGCGAGCCGACACCCCGCCATAAGCTCTACCCAGAATACAAGGCACAGCGCGAGGAAATGCCACAAGATTTAGCCAATGCTATTCCTTACGTTAAACGTCTTTGTCAAGCCATGGGAATCCCCGTGCTCGTACTTGATGGATACGAAGCGGATGACATCATTGGCACCGTAGCTCATCGCGCTGACCAACGAGGAGATATCCACACTTACATGGTTACGCCCGATAAAGACTTCGCTCAGCTGGTCAGCCATTCCACTACGATGTGGAAACCTGGGAGACAGGGCGGAAATCATGAGCTTCTTGACGTAGCCGCCATTCAGGCCCAATGGAATGTGAAAGATCCAAAACAAGTGATCGATATCCTCGGGCTCTGGGGTGATGCCTCGGACAACATTCCGGGTGTTCCTGGAATTGGTGAGAAAACTGCCAAGAAACTTGTCGGAGAGTTCGGCTCGATGGAAAACCTGTTAGCTTCCACCGATCAGCTCAAAGGCAAACAGAGAGAGAACCTAGAAAATTTTGCTGATCAAGCGTTATTGTCTAAGCAGTTGGCCACCATCATTTTAGACGTGCCCATAGATTCAGACTGGGAGGATCTGACTATTGGTGGGCGCAACGACGAGGCACTCAAGTCCCTGCTCGCCGAACTGGAGTTCAACTCCGTAGGCAAACGTATTTTTGGTAAAGACTTTGCCGCCGGTCGCGGACACGAACCTCTAAGCAATGATTCTCCCAGTGCTGTTACACTCAAGACAATAAAAGACGTCAAACATGACTACCAACTCGTCAATTCTGTCAATGGTCTTCACGCACTTGCACAGAAGCTCTCTCTGGCTGAGCGCGTCTGCTTCGACCTCGAAACCACATCCCTTGATCCTCGTAGCTGTGAAATTCTAGGCATTGCTTTCTCTGTCGCAGCACATGAAGCGTATTTCTTACACACCGGCCCTGGCAGCGCCATCAGTATACAAATGGCGCTGGAAAAACTAGCTGTCATTTTTCAGTCCAAACATGAAAAAATTGGACATAATCTAAAATTTGATTTGTCTGTCCTGTTAGCACACGACTTCAAAGTTAACGGCCCGTTTTTTGATACCATGCTCGTACATGCAATCGTTTCACCAGAGCAGCGGCATAACATGGATTTTATTTCCGAGGCCATGTTGGGCTACACGCCCGTAAAACTCACTGAGCTTGCCGAGAAGGCAAAAGAACCCGAAAATGATCTATTCGCACTGGATGAGCCCAAAGAAAAACCAAAGAAAAAGCGTAAGAAAAAAGAGCTGAATATGAAAATGATCCCAATCGAGGATCTTGCAGAATATGCCGCAGAAGACGCTGATATAACTATTCAACTTGCAGATAAACTTCGCCTATCGCTTCAAGAGTCAGAACAGATAGATGTTTATCAAAATATTGAGGAACCGCTCCTGCCAGTTCTCACCGCTATCGAGAACGAAGGCATCTCAATGGATGTGATTGCCCTAAAAGATATCGGTGATGGTCTTGCCAAGCGCATTAATACTCTCAGCGCACAAATTACAGAAGCCGCTGGCAAGACATTCAATCTAAATTCACCCAAACAGCTTGGCGAAATTCTCTTCGGTGAGATGGAGCTGGTTGAAAAACCTAAAAAGACGAAGACCGGGCAATTCAAAACCGATGAACAAACGCTCTCCGCACTCGCCCCCAAACATCCAATCGTGGCAGACATCCTAGACTATAGGGAAGCTAGTAAACTAAAGTCCACCTATGTCGATGCTCTACCCACACACGTTTCTGCGCGCACCGGTCGAGTTCACACTCATTTCCAGCAGCTCATGACCTCTACGGGCAGGCTGGCATCCAGCGACCCTAACTTGCAAAATATTCCCGTGCGCTCCGAGGCTGGGCGAGAGATCCGCAAAGCGTTTGTGCCACGTGATAAAACACACACACTACTCGCCGCAGACTACTCACAGGTCGAACTGCGCGTGATGGCAGCTATATCGGGTGACGAAGCGATGATCCAGGCGATTAAGGATGACCTCGACATCCACGCCGCCACCGCAGCCCGCGTCTACGGCGTAGGTATAGATGCCGTCACTTCCAAGATGAGGCGCAATGCCAAAATGGTCAACTTTGGAATCATTTACGGTATTTCCGCATTTGGGTTGTCACAACGTCTTGGCATTCCACGCAGTGAGGCGACCGATATCATAGCAACATACTTCAACCAGTATCCTAAGATAAAAAACTACATGGACAGCACGGTGGAGATTGCCAAGGAGCATGGTTACGTGGAAACGCTATCGGGCAGGCGCTGCCACATACGTAATATTAATTCTGATAATGGCACAGTCCGTAGTGCCGCTGAGCGCGCAGCAATTAATGCCCCCGTTCAAGGCTCAGCCGCCGATCTCATTAAACTCGCCATGGTTGATGTTCGTAAATTATTAGTTAAAGAACAGACCAAAACAAAAATGCTGCTTCAAGTGCATGACGAGTTGCTGTTCGATCTGCATCTCAGCGAGCAACACACATTGGTCCCCAAGATCGTACAAACTATGGAGTCTGCTTTAACACTACCCCATGGAATCGCATGTAAGGTCGAGACAGGAACCGGCGCGAACTGGCTGGAGGCACATTAATAATCTAATGACATGTAACCTACGTCGATGGCTTACGCTCCACCTCGATTTCACCTAAAATATCGTCCTGACGAATACGAAACTGGTTCATTTTCATCAGTTCCAACACCGCAAGAAATGTCACAATCACCTCACCCTTTGAGGTAGCCTTTTCAAACAATGAGGAGAATCGTACACTCCCCCCTGGCTCGAGGTGAACCAGCATATACTCAATCTTGTCAGCAACCGTGTAGCGGTCATCGACAATGTCCCCAAGATCCTCCGACTCCTCGAAACGCTTAAGCACGTTCTGAAACGCGCGGATTAGATCAAAAATATTAACGTCAGGAAGCGGCTCGCCATCATCCACTGGAGGTGCCACTTTTTCAGCGGCAAGGGCAAAATAATCCTCCTGCTCGGTCTCCTTTCGAGACAGAAAACCAGCAGCATCTTTAAATTTTTTATACTCAATCAGCTGCCGTATAAGCTCCCAGCGCGGGTCATCTTCCTCAATATCTTCTTCCGGTGGCATCACCGACTTCGGGAGTAATGTACGGCTCTTAATATACATTAAGTTTGCCGCCATCACGATAAACTCAGACGCGAGGTCGATGTTTAGCATCTTAAACGTATCAATGTAATCGAGATACTGTTTGGTGATACGCTCAATCGAAATATGATGGATATCCACCTCATCTTTCTTGATCAGGTAAAGGAGTAGATCCAGCGGGCCTTCAAAAATATCCAGCCTGACTTTGTATTCTGCAGCTTCCACGTGTGAGAATCGTTACGTGATAGCGCCGCCGCAGGCGAGGATTTTTTTTGTAGATCCATAAATCACGGCGATTTCCTTGGTCTGCGCCGACCTAGTGACAGCCGTGCCGTCGATGGCTTCTGTGATGCCGGCGTCCACAGTCATCGTAAGCATAATCATATTTACTAGAGCGGTTGTTTTTCCCAATAGCATAGGCTGCAATACCAAGCACCACAGCACCGAGCACCACGGCACCAGAATCCACGGTCTCCACCGGGCGCCCGTAGGCATCATACGTGGTAGAGCAATTTGAGAGCCCGAGAGCTGCGATAATCGCCATGACCGTGAGCTTAAGAGATCTATGTTTTTTGCGTTCCATGCATCTGAGACGAAGGTATTTTTGGATTTATTCAGAAATAAATAAATCTCTATTTAGTTACTATTATATGAGATCCTATCGAATCATCATCGATACGGAAATCACCATTCAGATCATGAGCTGAATCAATGATGAAAACTGGCGTTCCCGACTAGATCAGTGAGCCAGAGTGCCTTCCGTGACACCAAGTTTTTCCATCACATCAAGATCTTGCCAGAGATGGTACCCTGTCGTAGCTCCGCTGAGCAACTCCTGATAAGCATTGATGATTTGCATTGCAGATCGCTTATCCTCGTCGAGAAAATCAATACGGAACCTTCTGAGCCCTGTGCCACGAAGCTGTTGATAGAAGCGGGCACCCGTCTGCGCTTTCCCATTAAATAATGTGTTCCTACATCCCACATCTGCTTTAAGCGTGTGCAGCTGCCCAACACGGTCCCTGAGCTGCACGTGATGTTTTTCGCAGGGTTTTCCGCAGTCTCGAATACTTGTACCCTCGCTCATGAAGGTACAGAAAACGCAATGCTCCATATGAAACATCGGCATGTGCTGGTGCAGTGTGAGCTCAAACCAATCAGTCGGCGCAGCCAGCAATAGATCCATTACCTGCTGAATGTTTAAATCATAAGAAACCAGAAGATGATCCAAACCTCCCTCCTCACGGAGAATTTTTGCCGTCAGTGGGTTTGCGCAGTTCAATGAGAAGTCACCTGTTTTATAAATATCGTCCCGATCTTTAAAATGAGCAACACCACCAAGGTTACGAATCAACACCCCATCAGGCTCAGCACGCTCGACAACTTTAAAAAACCCCGCCTCACCTGACTTCTGAATCCTCGGTGTGGCAAGGTGAATACGAGCCCCCTTCTGGCTTCGAACAAGTGCCACACCATCTTTACCACGACGTATATCCTCGAAATCTACATAAATTTCAGAAACGCCAGCTTCTAAGGCCGACTCAATCTGCTCCATACTCCGGCATAACACAGATAATTCACGTTTGTGAGACTCATCAGTTTGCCGCTCAGGCATAAGCTCTGCGCTGGTGGGACATACTGTCTTGGCGCGCTTTAGATCCATTACTTTCGATTTCACTCCTTGATCGAGCGCCTTAACCAAAGATCGTCTCAAGCGGTTAATAGCAGACACCGGTAACATTACATCTCCCTCAAGCTGATTCTCAAGCTCTCCCAATTGCCAAGCTGTTCCACCAAGCCTACCTAGCTGCTTTACCAAAAAATCTGTCGTCAGTGGACGCATATCAGCCATTTCCAATACCTCCTCTGACTTTATGAAAACCCCAAGACTCCCCAGCACCATCGGCTCTCCTGCCCTCCCGCTAACCGAGATTTTGAGCGATTGCCGAACCGGCTCTAGTTTTGCATTTTTCCAACTCGCAGTCAGTGAGCTGTTCAGTTTGGGATCATCAGTCTTCCAGATCGTTTGACCAGGTTTGATACGTTTCCAGTCGAGCCCACTGTGCTTATTATGAAAGAGCAAGCGCTCGCCCGCGACCTTCCATATGCGCGCGCCTTGTTCTTCATTCCTATCCTCACCAGCATCAAAAACGATCCCGTCGCCTGCCTTCACCGGCATACGTGTCGCAAGACGCACATCTACCCAACCACGCTCACTGCCAGTCACTTCACCAATGTAGACCCCACGTTTTTTGCCAAATTTCCCGTGAGTAAGCCGCGGATGATTGGTTCCTTCAAACCAACCCGTAGAGAGCCCTCGAGAAAATGTCATCTCCATAGCGTAGCGATCATCCTCCGTGATCGGACTATCTCTCTTCGCGACTGCAGCATCGATCGCCTTACGATAGACTTTGGTAATCGCTGCAACGTATTCAGGCGACTTCAGACGACCTTCGATTTTGTAAGAAACAACCCCCTGCTCCACGAGTTCAGGAATGATATCCACCGCCGCAAGATCCTGTGGACTGAGTAAATAACGCACATCCTTCATATCTTGCTCTTCGCCATCAACGACCAACTTGTAAGGCATCCGGCAAGCCTGCGCGCACTCACCTCGGTTCGCTGAGCGCTGACCAAGGCTTTCACTTGTTAGACACTGACCTGAGTAAGCAACGCATAAGGCACCATGGACAAAGACTTCTAACGGAGCACACTCGGTAGGATTAAATTTTTTAATCTCCTTAAGTGACAACTCGCGTGCAAGCACTGCTCGATCAAGCTGATAAAGCTGATCCGCAAACTGTAACCCCTCCGGCGAAGTAATCGTCATCTGCGTGGATGCATGGATTTCTATAGATGGTGCGACATGCCTGCACAACCGCGCCAGCCCGAGATCCTGTACGATAATAGCATCAACTCCACATTCCTCCAATAACCGTAACTGCGCCTCAGCCGCCTGCAGCTCCCCCGTAAAGATCAGCGTGTTCATGGTAACAAATCCACGCACCCCATGTTTATGCAAAAAACCCATCAGCTCAGGCAGATCGGCCTCAGTGAAGTTGTCCGCACGTATCCGAGCATTGAATTTCGCTAGTCCAAAAAAGATAGCATCCGCACCATTCGCTACCGCTGCACGCGCGCAATCCCAATTTCCCGCAGGAGAAAGTAGCTCTGTATGATGCTCAGTGATGGACATGCCGATGAGCATTCACTGGATTTGCTGAAATGTCGATGCGTGATCATTACACAATAAATAACCACAATGAGAAATTTAGCGTCATGGCATTGTGCTTGCTAGGTAGCTTTACCACCGACAGATCCACTCAAATAGTATTAATCATGCGATATTGAGACAAGCGACTACCACCCATGAAAAAACTACTTATCGTCACTGACCTTGATGCCAGCCTCATCGATAAGAATTATCAATTCACAGAAGCTCTGGAAGCAGTTGAAAAAATCAAAAATCTCGGCTTCTTTTTAGTTTTGAACTCAAGCAAAACTCTTGCTGAATTAGAATCAATTGCAAAGGAGCTAAAGCTAAACACACCTCTAATTGCTGAAAACGGAGGCATTGTCGCCGTTCCACATGGTTCGCAATTATCGGCATTTTGCAAGCCATCCAAACAGCAAGCATGGGAACACAGGACTGATTACAAAACCCTAACAACAGGTTTATCTCGAGAATACATTCTTGAACAAGCCCATACTGCACGCGCAAGACACGGTTATGCCTTTGAGGGCTTTAACGATTGGTCCGTTTCAGAGTTATCAGAAAAAACAGGATTAAATCATACCGATGCCCTAATGGCTGTGCAGCGACACGTATCAGAACCCATATTATGGCACGATTCTGAAACACAATGGAAAAAATTTTCTACACAGCTTGAGGCTAAAGGAATTCGGACGCTACGCGGAGGTAAATTCATCCACCTGATGGGGAGAGCCGATAAGGCAGATGGATTCATGATCACACGCGAACTCTACAAAGCACAATTCCCAATATCACCATGGACAACAGTCGCAGTTGGCGACAGCGCAAACGATCAGTCGATGCTTGAGTCTGCCGATATAGCCATCGTCATACCACACTCAGATGGATTCAAAATCCAAGTTGAGGCCCCACAAGTTATTCACGCTAAGCATCCATCATCAAAAGGATGGAATGATGCCATCATCACCTTAATTCATAAACTAAATCACTAACATCATCTATCACCATGGGAGATTTTCATCAATTCGGCGTCGTCACAACTCTTCATCAACTCAACCAAAGACCACTAGAGCAACTCGAAGAAGAGCTAATTGAGATAAGCAATACCACACCGATGGGACTCATTCTCCCGTCACTATATTCTGAGCTAGAGGGACCAGCATTAAGTTCAATCGTCGATGAATTATCAAACGTCTCCTACCTAGATCAAATCGTCGTTGGTCTAGATCGTGCCAACGAAAAACAATTTAAAAAAGCACTCCAGTTTTTTGACCGTTTACCACAAAAACCAGACATCCTTTGGAACGACGGGCCACGCCTTAGAGAAATCGATCAGTTACTCCACAAAAAAGGTCTCGCGCCACTTGAGGCCGGAAAAGGTCGTAATGTGTGGTATATGTTTGGTTACATTTTGGCATCAGGAAAAGCGGACACCGTCGCCATCCACGACTGCGATATTCTGACCTATAACCGTGATCTCTTGGCTCGCCTGATTTACCCCGTGGCAAACCCCGCACTCAGTTATAAATTCTGTAAAGGATACTACGCACGCATAGCAAACAACTCGATGAATGGTCGTGCTTGCAGGCTACTGGTCACTCCACTCTTGCGAGCTCTTAAAAAAGTATGTGGTCCTAATGACTATCTCGATTTTCTAGACAGCTTCCGCTACCCGCTGGCTGGCGAATTTTCATTATCGCGCGATGTTATCGAGGATATCCGTATTCCATCTGATTGGGGATTGGAAATGGGTACGTTATCCGAGATGCAACGCAACTATGCAACCAATCAAATTTGCCAAGTTGATGTTGCTGATACCTATGATCACAAACATCAGGACTTGTCTCTCGACGACAAAACTAAGGGACTATCAAAAATGAGCTGTGATATTGCAAAATCGCTCTATCGCAAGATGGCTACTCAAGGAGAGGTTTTCACTAAGGAGAGAATCCGTACGATCAAAGCAACCTATTTCAGGATCGCCCTTGATTTGGTCGATAGCTATCACAGCGATGCTACAATCAATGGTTTAGCTTATGACATGCATTCCGAGGGACATGCCATAGAGGTTTTTGCAGAAAATATCATGCAAGCTGGAAACGACTTCTTGGACCCAGACTCATCGATGGACACACCATTCATGCCCAGCTGGAAAAGAGTCTTGGCCGCAGAACCCAACATCATGGATATGCTTCTGGACGCAGTCGAGGCTGACCGGCTCGAATATGGAAAAGATGCAAGTTATGACTTGATGCAACACACCAAAGTCGCGCAAGTACAGCAAGAAGTCGAAGAACGGGTTCGCAACATCTACGGGGAATCACATACCGCTGAAATCACCCAACAAATCTTCAAAGCAACACCTCTGGCAAAAAAAATCATCGATTCAACATGCATACCCAATAAGTGGGACGAACAAGACATCATGGCGATTACCTATGCGGACTCGATTAAAAAAGAAACCGAACCTCCGTTACTCACACTTTATAATTTTTTCCACGGCAATCTCAAACAGCAGATTAACAACATACACATTCTACCATTTAATCCATACAGCTCGGATGATGGTTTCTCAGTTATTGATTACACTACAGTTAATCAAGAACATGGCGACTGGCATGACATTGAGCGATTCACAAAACATTTTAATATCATGGCCGACCTAGTAATCAACCATTGCTCACGTGAATCAGCTTGGTTTAAAAATTTCTTATCCAACACCTCACCAGGAAAAGATTATTTTGTAGAGGGGTCAGATTTTAAGGATCTCAAAAAGGTTGTTAGACCCCGAAGCACACCACTGCTTACCACCGTACAAACTAACAACGGCGAAAAAGAAGTCTGGTGCACATTTGGCGAAGACCAAGTCGATCTTAATTTTGCAAACCCAGATGTACTCCTCGAAATTATACGCATCATCCAGCTATACCTCGATAAAGGCATTCACATCTTCCGGCTCGATGCCGTCGCATTTCTATGGAAAGAGGATGGAACCAATTGCGTTCATAGACCGGAAACTCATGAGCTCATTCGCTTACTTCGCCTAATTATTGAGCAGTTAGAGCCAGCAGCAATAATCATCACTGAGACTAATGTCCCCAACAAAGAAAACCTAACTTATTTTGGCAATGGCAATGAAGCTCATTTAATTTACAATTTCTCACTCCCTCCCCTGCTGCTTCATACAATGCTCAGCGGTAACTGCCAGCACCTCAAAAAATGGATGATGTCAATGCCCCCAGCTCGAAGGGGCCGCGCTTACCTCAATTTCATAGCCTCTCACGACGGTATAGGCCTGCGTCCAGCCGAGGGGCTGCTAACAAAAAAAGAGCATGACAGCCTACTCTCGACTATTCGTGATTTTGGCGGTGAAATATCGATGCGCCGAATGCCCGACGGTAGCCTCAAACCATACGAGGCCAACATCTCACTCTATAGTGCCATGGCGGGAACCATTGATAACGGAAAAGACCAGTGGCAGCTGAATCGATTCATTACCGCGCACACAATTATGCTCGCACTCGAGGGTCTACCAGCATTTTACATCCACAGTCTTTTAGGAACTGAAAACGATCTTCAGGGCATGGCTGAATCAGGACAGGCGCGCACCATCAATCGTTATAAGTGGAATCACCAACACCTTGAAGAAATACTTAATGATGATGATCTTCATCACCGCAAACTATTTGATGAATTACGTCGCATTATCAGCATCCGCAAAAGACAGGCTGCCTTCCACCCAAATGCAACTCAATACACACTCCATTTTGGTGATCATATATTTGCATTCTGGCGCGAAAGCCTAGACCGCTCACAGTCTATTTTTGCCATCCATAATATTTCTGATACACCCCAACAGATTCCGCTTGTTGAACTCAATCTCATAACAACAGAGCGCTGGAGTGATTTACTCAGCGATAAGTCATACAGCAACCATGACACCCATCTTAAATTACCACCTTATGGCTGTGCTTGGATCACCAATCTATGTTAGTAAAAATGATTCATAACAGAATCACCTTGCTCTGAGGTTGAAAATGCTTTGCCATGATCCCTAATCAGAAAATGGCACGAAGCATACTCATGAAGGATGGCATCGGCGAATCCGCCGTACAACGAATCAGCAAGGTATTACTCGCTTCTGGCGCCAATTTTCCAGAAGAATTATTTTATCGCGACGCAATGTCAGCTCTACATACGCTGGAGCTAAAAGACAGAGTGCGACACATGATTGCCGTGATGGCTAGGCATTTGCCAGAATCGTTTCCTCAAACAGCTGATATCCTAGGAAAGGTCAGGGAGCACTGGATACAGCATGACGGCGACGATGCATTGATGCTATTTGCCGCATGGCCACTGATAGATTATGTCGCAGAATACGGACTTAATCACCCAGCAATAGCACTACCATTATTACGATATCTCACCCCCTTATTCACGGCAGAGTTTGCTATTCGGCCTTTTATTGAAACACACCAAGAAGAAACCTACCTGCAGCTTCAAATCTGGTGCATGGACCACAACGAGCATGTTCGCAGACTAGCATCGGAAGGATGCCGCCCGCGGTTACCTTGGGGAAAACATCTCTCTGCATATGTTCAGGACCCCACACCAGTGATTAGTTTGTTAGAAAACCTGAAAGATGATCCATCCGATTACGTCAGGAAATCAGTCGCTAACAACCTAAACGATATTTCAAAAGACCATCCTGATGTAGTCATTACCACCTGCCACCGCTGGCAAATCGATAATGTATCGTGCCGCGATTGGATCATCCGGCACGCCACACGCACGCTGGTAAAGGAAGGATACCCCGGTGTGTTTCCGCTACTCGGATTCACCTCAAAGCCGAGACTTAATGTCATCGGCCCACAACTTTCCCAAGCCCATCTAATGCTTGGTGATTCATTAGAGATCATTGCCAAGATCATCTCTGAAACAAATGCCAAACAGCATGTGGTAATCGACTACTCAGTGCACTACATACGCGCAAATGGAAAAACCAACACCAAGGTCTTCAAATGGAAAAACCTACGACTTCGCCCAAAACAATCGGTCACCATCAAAAAGGCACACGCGTTCAAAAAAATCAGCACACGTAGGCACTACAGCGGAGTTCATAAAATTGGCATACTCGTCAATGGCAGACCACTTCAGGATGCAGAGTTCATGCTGCATTGCCCGTAGCCATCAAACACGACTTTAAAACGGCTTCATCACACGTCAGATTTGTCGCAACCCCTGCTCAGCGAGCTTGATAAGCCCATCTAACATCTTTTGTTTTTCAATATCAAGATCTTCCTCAAAGACGAGTAAGTTTGGTAGTGACGTCGCAAAGTAGTCAATAGTGGCGGGAACAGATTGCTCCTCAGTTGCATATGTATGCATCGCTTCAAGCACGTCACGAGCCTCATCAGCCCGACCCAACTGGTGCAGAGATAACGCCTTATAGTAGGTAAGCTCGGAAAACTCCGTAACAGCCATAGACTGGAAGTCGCCGGATTCACTGGCTGCCAATTCAAACCTCCGCTGCGCTTCGTCATCGTGACCAAGTGTTTTCATTGCCATTGCCTGCCAGTATGTCACGTCGGCCTTGGCTTGAAGCGGATGGTATTTTTCTCCTAAACTATCTGGTGTTTGAATTGCCAATTCAAAGTGATCGAGAGCTTCTTTTGCAGCCAGCTGATCAAGTGCCAATCTTCCGAGTTGAAGGTGAGCCTCGGTGTATTGGCGCAGCACCTTACCTTCACCGCCTTCCCACGGGTGGAAACTCCTTGAAGTCAGCAGCTCACGAGCTTTTTCTGGCTGGCCCGTTTGATTGTACAGTGTTGCCAATTCTACAGTTGCATCGTCGCGCTCGAGAACCAAATCTTGGTGCTCTTCGAGGAATTGAAGGCGCTCCACAGCAGAATCTCCGAGCTTACCGCGAAGTTGCACATACTCGGCAATCAGCCGAGAGTCACTCTCGTCCATACTCAGGGCGCGCTCATAACTTTGACGCGCCGCCTCGCCGTCACCACGGGAATTCCAATAGGCGATACCCAAGTTACGATCGATTGTGGCAAGATCAGATTCAGTTTTGGCCGCCACCTCCCAAACATGAATCGCGTGCTCATGACGTTTTTTATCGTAGTAGTAATTACCCAAGGCATAGCCAGCATTACGGTCGTTGCCCGGTTGTTGCACCGCCCATTCGAGAGCGCAGCATTCATGAATTCTAGATGGAAAAAGAAAGTCAGGTGAGCACGCCCGCGCCACTTGAAGCGAGCTGGCTGACTCGTCGCCTCGTCGATACTCTAGCCACGCTAAAGCATAATGAACCATCGGAGTCCGCTCCAGCGGGTTGGGCACCTCCACAGGTTCTGTGTCATTTACGAGATGCGCCCGCAACAGCCTGATAGCTTCAGCAATATGTCCACAGTCGGCGAGATCAAACGCAAGATCGAGTGCGGTTTGCGCATCGTTGCGCGAGCTCGCAGGAAGTTGCAGTTCGCCACTTTCGATAAACACCTTGATGACAACCGCCCCATGGTCGAGCGGGTCAACGACGAGAAGGTCGTTGAGTATAACCAGCGCCTCCTCACTACGATCGAGCGAGTGTAGAGCCAGTGCCTTGACAACGATGGTCTTATTACTTGTGGCGTTAGTTTCCAGCGATTGGTTAAGGTGCTCGAGCGCGGTTTCATGATCACCATTTTTTAGATCGAGACATGCTAGTTCATGGAAAGAAGCTGCCCGCCAAGCATAGTTCCAAGTGGCTTTGTAAAAATACCCATAGGCCTCGGCACCGTGGTCCTGATAGCGGAGAGTGAGCCCGAGATGATAGTGGGCCTCCCCTGTTTCGGGATTTGGATGGCGTGAAGTTAGACGTGAAATACTCGTGCGGAAGTGCTCTTCTGCCGCTGATAGCTTGCCACGCATGAGCTCCTGTTTTCCGAGTGCTAGATGGCAGCGCGCGTCTTTAGGGTCTCGCTTGATGGCCTCTTGCCAATACAGCTCTGGACCACGCGTCGGGTGACGATATTGGGCGAGGTGCTCGCCCGTGAAGTAGAGCTCATCATTCGAGTCAATCTCCTCAGGCATCGGCGGCTCAGTGGCCTGCTCACGATCCCGGGTGAGCGTGGTCGGCTCAGCTGGTCTGTATTCGAGCATCACATCGTCCGTTTCAAGATCAACAATTTGGCAAAAAAGCTCAGCAGCGTTCTCACCTTGAAAATGCAGAACCTCACCACATTGCCAGACTTCATCGGGCGCAACACTGATTTCACTGTCAAAAATATTGTGGTTCCCGTGCTGTAACAAAAGCCGCAGTCGTTTAAACGACCGAGATGCCGCCACTCCTAAGTCAATGTGCCGATCCCCAGCGACATCTAGCCGAAGCGCAAGATCCTTGGTGGCCTGTTGAACGGGACCCAGTTTCTGATAGGGCCACCAGAACTGCGAAAAAGTTTTTGTTTCATATGGATGAAGGTAGCTGAAGTCCGGTTGGTTGTCGGTAAAGACACCTGCCATAAGCTCGACATAGGGGCCATTCTCGTCGGTCAGCTCACGATCCCAAGCTCTACCGAACTCGTCGTCCCCCCATGTCCATTGCTTTTTCCCGGGTGCAACGTGCCGATTCGCAACGTGGATAAAACCGCCACCAGCATCTTCGTCATAACCACCAAAAAAATGATCAGCCGTCTGGCAAACCATGTAGCTAGTAGGCACAGGAATATTAGAGTAGCGGCGCAGATCATTGGTTCCCGGGCGGGCAGCATAATCGACGCCATAGTAATCATTTTCTGCGATCGGAAAGGATGACATCGCGCGCACCGCGTGGTCAGCCACGTAATGAACATCGGTGGGGAAAAAACTCTGATATTTTTCATGCACTCGGGCCGCGACATTCGCCCACCACAGGAAAGTATGCACGTGCGGGGTACGGTTGTAGAGTCGCCCGCGCAGCTCGATCAACGACGAATCAGGTCGCAGGCGAATGCCATGCATCCCCTTGAGTCGGTTAAGCGGATCGTGCTCGCTCATCCATACTGTAAAAACGCCTTCACCCTCATCTTCAATCGTAACATCAGCCGGCAGATAGGTGCCCGGACGATGGTGTTGAGGCCAGTTGAATTCGACACCACCTGAGATCCATGGCCCAGCCAGCCCGACGAGTGCAGGTTTGATGACATCCTGCCGATAAAAAAAATCGTAATCATCATTTTTCTTATCCTGACCAAGGAAGATCCGCCCACCAATCTCTGGCAGCATGACAAGGCGAATAAAATCATTTTCCAACCGAGCCGACCGATAGCTCACAGGCTGAGGCGGCGTGTCCTGATAAACTTTATCAATAAACGGCACGGGATAGACTTTCCCACAGGACCCTTGATAGACACGCTTCTCAAAAAATAGCGGGTTCTTCTCCGGCGCACCAAGGCTGTAGGTTGGTATATCGAGAGTCTCGAGTTTGGCAGTGACGGACATAAATATAGTTTAGCGGAAGATGACGAACAGCACAGCAACTCCAGCGATCACAGCAAAAGCTGCCCACTTAACAATAGGTTCTGTCTCAAGCGCAATATCTTTGCGAACTGGTAACTTACGTGGCTCCGCCAGTGGAGCGACGAGAGTGATGATGATCATGGTAGTAAACACCACAGCAAATGCGGCGAGCACCTGAGTGAGGTAATGCATTTCAAACCACGGCTCACCTAATACGTTTTTAAACAACCCCTGATTGGTGGCCACTTGAAAAAACGAGTAAGCAATTGGCCCTAGGATCAGTGCGGTCAATCCGGCTGACCCGGGAGCGCGAGGCAGGAGGAATGCGCCAAGGAAAGCAGCAACCACACCTGGCCAGATGAATCCCTGAAACTGCTGGATGAAGGTAAAGACGCCATCGGTGAGCAGCGGAGCGCTACAACAACCGATGATTACGAATACGATCGTCAAACAACGCCCTAACTGAACAAGTTTTTTCTGGGACGTCTCAGGTTTGATGAGACGTTGGTAAACATCGATCGTAGCAATCGTCGCCGATGAGTTCAGTAGGGAAGCAAGTGTCGAAACAATGGCTCCCGCAACAGCAGCAAAAATGAAGCCCCTCAATCCCGGGCCAACCAATTCCTTGATCAGAATGGGATAGGCTGCGTCAGTTTTCTCGGCCAGTTGCCCCGGAAAGAGCTGGGCTGCCATGATGCCCGGGATGACGATGGCGAAAGGAACCAGCAGCCAAAGCGCGCCGGCAAAAATCATGCCTAGCTGACCATCCTTAAGTGTTTTGGCGGCGAGGTTGCGCTGAACGATGAACTGGTTCAGACCGCAGTAATAGATCATCACGATCCACATACTGGTGAACACGGTGTACCACGGCAGTTGCTCATAGCCCGGATGCCCTTTGAATAGCAGCAGCTTGAGCTTCTCCGGATTCTGGCTGGAAAATTCCTCCCAACCGCCGGTGGCATTTAGACCAAGAAAGAAAATGATCATTCCGCCGACCAGCAGCGAAATCCCCTGAATCAAATCGGCATACGCGATGGCCTTAAGTCCACCTGTGGCAGCGTAGAGAGCACCCAACGCCCCAATGATCCACACACCAGTTCCCATCGGCACATCCACGAGAACATTCAAAGCGGTGGCACCAGTATAAAGAACTGCTGTTAGCAGGACACCAACATAAACCAGCACGGTTACAATTGCCATCACGCTACGGGTGGCCGGATTGTAGCGATATTCGAGGAACTCCGGCATGGTGTAGATACCAGCGCGTAAAAATCGAGGCAACAAGGTGATGGCAATAATAGAGATAAAGACCGAGCCCATCAGCTGCCAAGCTGCAACAGCTAACCCCTGATCCGCAGCACCCGCTCCAGCCATACCGACCATTTGTTCAGACGAGATATTCGCGGCGACAATTGAGATGCCGATGATTGGCCAGGTAAGTGACCGACCTCCAAGGAAGTAGCTAGATTCGTCTTGCTGGATTCCTTTGATGGCACGACTTTTCCATAAGGAAAAGCCAATCACCAACGCAAAGAAAAGAACAAAGGTTATGATGGTCATAAGATGATATTATATTGTTTTGGATTTGCTAGGCTCAAGTCTACTTCGGCAAAAGCTTTTTCAACAAGGCTGAATCGAGCTCCGTTTTGGGAGCAAATTGCGGAGAGCTCATGTATTGAAGGACGCTGTGCTGAAACTGCCGAACCGCAGGTTGGTTTAAGTGGTTTGCCAAATCAATCGGGCATATGAGCATCGATCCCTTACCAACACGAGTTTCGGCAAGAACCCCCAGCTTGTGATTCGTCACAAAATTATCGATCACCTGGACGATTGGACGGTAGTGGTCAGGGGTATCGCTGAAAATAATCGGGCGCGAGTTTTTGAGCAGATGCCACCACTGCCAGTTAGTGTGAAATTCGGTAGGAAAATGAGCGAGTGCTGGGTGCTTGGGATCGCACAAAATGCCAAGCGTCCCAGGCGGAGGTTTGATGCCTCGCTTGATAGCGCTCTGAGCAAACATAGGTGACCAAAATTCTGTTTGGAATCCCCCTGGAACCGTGAGGGGCAGTTGATCAAGCTTTGGAAGAAGCAAAACTTTACCACCACTTGCTAGGTAATCCTGGGTTTTTTTCGAGGTATAACTGCTGGTAATCAACACCCCCTCTGGAGCATCGGTATTGATCTCCGACGGGTAAACCCAGATCGGGTATGCGTTGCGGAAGGAAGTACCCTCGATAGATAGGGTGAGGGTCAGTTTCTGAGGAACGGAAACCCCATTCAGAGAAATAGCGAAAGTCTCAATTTCCGTGAGTTCCCCCTGAGGTAAAGTTTGCGCAGCAAAGATATTCTCGGCGATCGTCTTACCTTGGTTGTCGGAAAGTTTCCATGTGACCCGTGCGCCCTCGATAACTTTGGCGCCATAATGCGCGATTTCAACACGCCCAGTGAGCGTCTCATCACTCGTCCATGTGTGTTTTTTCATACGCAGCAGAGGAACTGTCTCACTACAAAACTGTCGCCACTTCTCGGGTTCGATAATCCCCTTCGACTCCATAAAGACATTGAGCATACCCACGAGCGCAGTACCTTGGCCCGGGAAATCCATGATATCGAGCAACTGAAAACCACCAAAACCAGGTGTGCGTAATGCCAACTCGATATCCTCGCGGTAGCAGATAGCGGAAAGCGCGCCTGAAGCACGAACAAAATCATGCGCCTGATCAAGCATGCCCGCATCATTTAGACGATCTCGAAAGATTTCATAATTTCGGGCCTTAAGCACACCAGTAAATTTTGCGATATCACGGAAGTCAGGGGCTACCTGAAACTGCCCGGTTTCGTGACCGACCAGTGGCACTGAGACGCCACGGATAGATTCACTAAAGTCATCTAATGTCGACGGCGGGTATCCCTCGATAGGAGCTTTGGGAAAATCATAGAGTGAGAATGATCCGCGCAGCGGTTTGGCGTCCTTCTCAACCTTACCCGTCACCCAGAACTCATCACCTTGGGCTAGCGATGGCTTCCAATGCATATTATTAGCTCCCTGAGCGTGCAGCATGCGAGGTTCGATTTTCTTAAAATGCTCAACCAGATCGAACATGCCCTGATTGCGTCCGAGTTCATTCCCAAGCGTAAACATCACAAACGATGGATGATTACCAAAATTTTGGAAAATTAACTCGGCCTCACGTTTGGCATAATCATAGAGCCCCACTTTGGACTCGGTAGTCTCTACGTCAAGTCGGTCGATGTTGTGGAACGCAGCATCCTTATTCTCCACAGCCTTAAAACCACTACGTTTGTTAGGGAATTCTGGCTGCAAATAAACACCCAACTCATCAGCAGCCTCAAAGGCAGCACGCGGTGGGCACCAAGAGTGAAACCGAACGTGGTTAAGACCCCAGTCCTTCATAATACTAAGAATGCGCAGCCACTCGGATTTATCCATAGGGGCGTAGCCAGTGAGCGGATAATTTGCGCAGTCGAGTCGGCCTCTAAGAAAAGTCGGCATACCATTGACCAAAAGCTGATTCCGATCCGCCGTAAATTCACGCATACCGAAGTTTACCTTGGCCTGATCAGTATAGGACTTGTCTCCAGCTTTGGTCGTAAGCTGCAGCTTCATGCTCAGCATCGTCGGAGTGAACTCATCCCACAGCGGTACGTTGCCGTGATAGTCATAGATCAGCTCGGTGATCGTTTCATTCTCGGCAGCATTCACATCTGTGCTTTGCACCTTGTATAACAATGGCTTTTTCGTGTTGTAGCTCTCGCAACTCGCGTCGAGACGTCCGCTGGCCGGCTTTCCCGTAATGTTTTCAATGACCAATTTAACGCGTGCTTTTTTCGCCGCAACGTCGGGATAGATTTGCACATCCTTAATCCATACTGGATCAGTGGCACGCAACTCCAAATCACCAACCACTCCATTCCAATTCGTTTGGGTCCTCTCATCAACGGCGTGAGATGGGCCGACGGGTGGAAGTTTTGAATTATCGATGAGCAGGGTGATCGTATGTTTTCCAGGCTTCATCGAAGTAGTGACATCATAAACCTGAGGAGCACTTAAGGTATCATCCCAGCCGCAGAAATGATCACCCACCCATACGCGGGTATTTTTTGTCCGCTCCAGATGTAGTGTAATGCGTTTACCTTTCCACGCCACCGGAATGGTAACCTCTCGCTGATACCACGCCGCACCTTTCCAATACCATGGTCTCGCAAGCCGATCTGTCGGCCTCTCATCTCTTTGTATACCTTTCTTATTCTCATCAGTCGTGCCGGGAAGTTGAATCGAGTCATTCAGCTTGCGCCCATACCACTGCTCTTTCACACCGACTTTTCCCGCATCAAGCTGGAAACGCCATGCCCCATGCAATGAGAGGGTGGCTGTATCTGCTGTTAGGAACTCAGTAAGAAAAAACGTGAGCAGCACGGAAATGGAGAATTGAATGGATATATACAGTTTCATGTGAACTTAATTGAGGTAGTTGCCAACACCGAAGGCGCTCACCTTGGGGTGGGGATCATGTCTCACCCTGATGGACAGGGTCAAGAAGCGAAAGAGGCATCTAGAACTCATTTGAGTTTTACACGCTCAAACTCATCAACTTGGCACTTGAAAATTGGTTCTTCAGGATTAAAAGACATGCATGAATTGCCATGGCCCGCGGATGAAAATGGATCCTGCCCTGCACACAGAGCGGAAGCCAGACTGGATTAAAGTACGACTTCCAAACGATCCTAAATTCTGGTCAACCAAATCCATGGTGTCAGATCTTAATCTGGTGACCGTCTGCGAGGAAGCTCAGTGCCCAAATCGCTGGGAATGCTGGAGTCATGGCACAGCAACATTCATGATCGCAGGGGAAAAGTGCACCCGTGCCTGCGGCTTCTGTGCAGTCAAAACAGCGCGGCCCGATGCCCTAGAGGCCGACGAGCCACAACGCGTCGCCGAGGCAACCAAACGTATGGATCTAAGTCATGTAGTAATCACTGCCGTGGCGCGCGATGATCTGCGCGACGGTGGAGCCGAACACTTCAAAAATGTCATCGAGGAAGTTCGCAGGGTGAACCAAGGCATTATCATCGAAGTTCTGACACCCGATTTTAACGATAAAGATTTTGCCCTCGAAATGTGCATGTCCGCGCGCCCTCATATCTTTAACCACAATCTAGAAACCGTCGAACGCCTCACGCCTCTTGTGCGTAGTCGCGCCAAATACGAAAGATCACTCAGCGTATTAAAAAAAGCCAAGGCAATCGCCGGTGGTAAAGTCGTAACCAAAAGCGGACTGATGCTCGGACTCGGAGAAAAAGAGGATGAGCTTCTCAAGGCGATGGATGATTTGTTAGATCACGATGTTACTGTGCTCACACTCGGGCAATACCTGCGCCCCACCCCACGCCACCTGCCAGTGGTCGACTACATCAAACCCGAGAAATTTGACGAATACAAACAGGTCGCCCTGGAAAAAGGCTTCCGCCACGTGGCTAGTGGCCCGCTTGTAAGAAGCTCATACCACGCTGCCGATTTCCGCCCTGAGCTTGATCTCATTGAGGATATTGAGAAAGAAGCCTCAGAAATGCATTAAAAAAAAACGCGTGTCTCTCGACACGCGCTTGAAAAGCATCAAAGGTAAAAGCACACAGATTTACTTTCTACCACGACCACGGCGCCCCCACCCTTCTCCACCAGCCTCAGTGACTTGCTTGATGCGAGTTCTGGCTTCGTCACTAAGTGCCTCGGTGCTTTCTACATAATCTGTAGCAGCCTCTTTATCTTTGCGAGCCCAGCTAGCAGCAGTCATACCAATCGCCCAGCTGCGTGTGCGCTCATCTCCAATTGTTTCCGCCAACTTCAAGTTCTGCTGCACATCTCCGCGTTGGTTCGACATGACATATGATGAAGCTGCTTTGTCGCGCACTCCACCCTCTGGCTGCTCATCAATAAATGCATAGGCAGCTTCAGCATCTTGACCTACCCAAGAAGCAACCACACGCCCAATGGCATCAGTTTGCGCCTCTTCACTACCGGATTTCATCACCCAATCAGCAGCAGCGGCAGGATCATCCTGTCCCCAACGGCGGGCAATACTTTCGATGGCTTCATCACGCTCGTCGCCTTCGGGAATCGCACTTATTTTGGTTGAAGCAAGTTGAGGGTCCTCATCGGCAAGGCCACGAATTGCGCGCGCCATGGCATCTGCTTGCTGATCGGTAGGTAATCCTGAAATCCAGCTTTGTGCTCCATCCCAATCTTTTCCTCCCCATTCGCGAGCAATGCTGTTCTGAGCATCTCTCTTTGCATCCTCATCGGTAATACTGGCAAGCATTCCTGCCGCTTTGGCGGGATCCTCTTTAGCCGCCTGAGAGAAAATCCCGCGCATGGCTTCACGTTGATCACGACCCTCAAGCGATTGTGCCCATGCCATTGCACCCGCACTATCCTGTCGCGCCCACTCAGTAGCAATAATTTGTGCCGTTGATCCGCCACCTTTTCCTCCACGCCCACCCATCATTCCACCCATACGAAATTCGTTCGGGTTCGTCTGATAGTATGCAGCAGCATCCTGAGGATACTTCGATGCCCAGCTCTGCATCACGGTGCCGCGGACAAACATTCCTGCAAATCCCATGCTCTTCGTGTAATCCATAGCAGCTGTGGGGTCCTCTTCCCCCCATCGGGCAAATAAAAGGTAACCAACCATAATGCGTTCACTCCATGGCAAGTCCTCTAATTTCTTAGCTTCTTCTTCAAATTTTGATGGGTCAAGTCCAGCATAGTAGTCCATAAGTGCTTGGAGTCGGTTATTCTGTCCTGGCAGCTCCATAGCTTCTTTGGCGCTTCTTACACGTGACCCTGATGAACGAGGGCCTGAACGATCTGATGATAACGATACAGCGCCACCACGCCATGATCCACGCGCATCGCCGGTTGCCTCTTCCGATATGGGATCAGGTACATTTTTCTGTCCAGCAATGAATCCTGCTGTACCGCCAATGACGAGTGCGGCTACGGGTGCAATAATTGTTGAGTTCATAATTTATAGTATTTGTGTGTGTTATGTAGTTTGCAACAATCAAAGCGAGGAAAAGTTGTATATTCGTTTCAGAATTTTAACGTTCACCTGAGTTTATCACTCTGTTACCAAATCTCCGTGATCAATCATTCCGTCTCACGCTGGTGCTTTGCCTCCACACCATTACCTATTCTCTGTCAAAAATGCCATGAACTTGGCATTTCTGGACTCGATCTCCTGACCCTCGATGAAATACCCATCGCGCAAGAAAATGGCATCGAGTGCGCAATCACAGCGGCGCACCCTGATAAAAACGGCGTGGGTACCATTGAACAAGGTTTTAACCAGCTAGCCCACCACGTGGCGCTGCATGCCATTTACGAAAAACTGATTCCGGCTGCCGCAGACCTCGGAGTTAAGCAAGTGATCTGTTTTTCTGGAAATAGGGACGGACTGTCAGACGAAGCAGGATTAGAAAACTGCGCAGCGGGCCTCGCTCCGCTGATTCCACTGGCTGAAATTCACGGCGTCACCCTAGTCATGGAACTACTCAACTCCAAGGTAGATCACCCCGACTACCAATGCGATCACACCGCTTGGGGAGTTGCCTTATGCAAAAAAATGAGCACAGATCATTTCAAGCTTCTTTACGATATTTATCACATGCATATCATGGAGGGTAACGTCATCCGCACCATCAAAGATCATCATCAGCATATCTCACACTACCACACAGCAGGTGCACCGGGACGAAATGAATTCGATGCCACCCAAGAATTAAACTACGCCGCGATCTCAAGCGCCATCGCTAACACCGATTACATGGGCTATATAGGGCAAGAATACATACCAACGACCGATGACCCTTTCGAGTTCCTACCCCGAGCTATTGAATTGTGCTCGGGTTAAAAAACAATACCCCCAACCACGGCAGAGATGATGACCAGTGCCCATATGGGAAGCCATTTAAAGTAGATCGCAAAAGCGATCAGCACAATACCGGAAGCATCACCGAAACCCTGCACACTTCCCCCTCTGAGCATTCCAAACAATGCCGCACCAAGCACACCAACTACGACAGCATTGGCTCCCTTCACACCGGCACGCGCCCATGCAAAATGCTTGAGTCGATTCCACACCGGCAGACCTCCCGCGAGCAAAACCATACCGGGAAGAAAAATAGCGATGGTTCCCACGGCACCACCGAGCCAGACACTACCAAAAAGTTGCATATCTGCTCCAAGAAAACTGCCAAACGTAAACAGCGGACCCGGCACCGCCTGTGCGGCACCATAGCCTGCTAAAAAGGCATCTTCCCCCACCAGTCCAGGCACGACTGTGCTGGTTTCTAAGAGTGGCAGCACCACATGACCACCGCCAAACACCAATGCACCTGCACGCAGCAAACCACCAGTTCCCTGAGCATTTTGGTTGTCGTGAAAAGCCAGCGGAATGATCAACAATACTACAAAAATGAGCAACGCCATGATAATCCCCCCAAGCGGCATGCCAGATTTTTGCTCCACTGATTGGGCTTCAGATGGCTCTTTGAAAATAAAAATACCTATCACTCCACCGATGAGAATCACCAACGGCTGAATCCACCCCAAAGGAGCCATGGATAGGATAACGAGCGCGGCCACGGCCATCAACATTTCAGGCCAACACGGACAGAGCGCCTTTCTCATCCCTAACAACGCAATCGTCACAACCGCAACAGCCGATAATTTCAAACCATGTAGCCATCCGCCCCCCCCCCACTCTTGAATACTCCCCATACCAATCGCAAATGCGATCATGGCCAATGCCGATGGTAACGTAAATCCAAGCCACGCTCCGAACCCACCGAGCCAACCACCTTTTTCATAACCAATAGCCGCACCTAGCTGACTACTCGCCGGACCAGGTATAAACTGAGTAAGCGACATTAGCTCAGCAAAACGATCCTCGCTCAGCCACTTGAGATCTTTAACATAAGTTTCTCGGAAATAACCAATATGCGCCACAGGCCCACCAAAGGCAGTGACTCCCAGCTTGAGCGATACGACAAAACACTCGATAAATCGAAAGAGCATAAAAAAATCCTAAAATTTACCACCAAATATTCAATTCCCAAATACTTGAAACTTCATGATATAGCGACTATCTCATTGCCATGTTCAAGAACGCGATTAATCGCCTCCGTGTCATCAGTGTGCTCGAGGGCCTGTCTTACCTGTATCTCCTCTACCACGCAATCTACTCGAAACGCATACTTGGCATCGAAGACGCCATCAAAACACCCGGGATGGTCCATGGTATTTTGTTCTGCGCTTTCTGTATCGCACTGCTTGACACCAAACTAACACAAAAATGGTCACTGAAACCACCGTTTTGGATTTTCATGGCCTCGCTGTTTCCTTTCGCACCAATCTGGGTGGAGATTTGGTTAAAAAAACAAATACCCATCACTAAATCAGATATGAGCTAGCCAATACGAGTTTCCTTCAACCTATAATCACAGTGGTAATACCCTCCATTGTGCTTAAGGCAGCAGCTGTAGCAACCAACGTGGCGTCTCATCCTCCTGACCCGATCAAAGCCATCATCACATACCGGACATCGGTAGCGCCACTTACACTTCATTTTTCTGCCCCGTAACGGTAGCGAGTGCGTCGCTCGCTCACCAGCAATACCCAGATCACCACACGCTTGTCGCCACTCAGCACCATGGGCATCGATTCTACGCCTGCCAGCACGCTCGTAAGCAACAAGATGAGCCAGCTCATGTAACATTGTCCGGCGAATTTCGTCAGCCGCAATTTCCTTCAGTTTAGGATTCATCTCGATTCTAGCATCTGGCCAGAAAGCGCGCCCTGCGGCAGTTCTCATTCGCCGATTCCAGACCACCGTTGTCTTACTCGCCAGCTCATCAAGTAACAATTCAGCTAATAAACGCCGACACTCTTGAGTCATTTCTTCGTCTCTCTGAAGTCGTCCTAAAACACGTGGAATAGAGAGCTTGGCCTCTCGATCATTTTGAATCAGGGGCTTCTTACGAGAAAAAATGAACTCCAGCTGCATCATGAATGAGTCTAACTAATCATCCTATTGCCACAAAAAAAATGGGCAGCGGCACAAGCAAAGCAACATCGGCAAGTATCCGCAACGCGTTCATTGAAAAGCGTTCACGATAATGATTCATCACTTGCAAAAGCGCAGCGGCAATCATCACCGCATAAAAATATGGCTTAGAGTATTCATCCGCCCGCATCGCCGCAAAAAGTAATGCCCCCCCAGCGAGCATGACCAAGCCCAAGGTGAGTGTCGCCTCATGGCTGTATGCGAGCGCTTCGTCAGATTCGGCGTCCGCCTTCTCCCACAGATCGATTGCCGTGATGTTCATCATACAGAGCAGACCAAACACCCAAACCTCACGACAATAGAGAAAAACGAGAATCAGAGTTTTAAAGGCCATATCACAGAGGTTCCATAGCGCATCGACGAGTCCAGTATTGCGCATTGCATAGAGCACCTCATTCAAGTCCGTGATAAGCAGCGAAGAGTTGGCCACGTTGACCGGGATACCCACACCCATGGCAAAAATCATAGCTGCCAGAAAGTTCTTAACATACGGAATCCCACGACCGCTAAAAAGTGCCAGCGCAAAGTAGAATACACAGAGCATGGCTACAACTACGCCAGCAGAAAATAACGATCGTGGCAACACATACAGCGCATGGTAAAGGCAAATAATAGCAACAATTGCCACACCGATGGATAGCACCCACCGCCACCGCCAATGATAAAAATGCCGCGGCGAGGACTCCCGCATCGCCGGATGCCGCCATGCATCAATCAACCTGTCCACTACATAAACACACCAGATGCCCAGTGGTAAAACCCACCACACACTGGTCTGTATATACTCCACACGTAATGCGTGTGCCAACATCCACATCCATGCGATAGAGACCAGAGGAGCGTCAAGGCTCAATAAATTTGGCCACAACCACAACGGTATTTTTGAAGATTTGCAGTTCCTTTCCATTAATCCACTGGTGTTGGATAACTATGCACGGGTTTCAAAAAACCGCACCCAGAAACAGCAGGCAGCTATAAAATTTCCTCGCGCAGCTGTCAGTGATCACCCTCCTTGTTGTGATGATCCTTTTTATCGTGCTGAGGATACAGGTTTTTAGTCCCGTCTTTTTTGCCTTCTTTGCTGTCCTCCCAATCGTGGCGCTCGCAGGAAATAAACGTAAATATACCAACGAGGGCGAGGATACTGAAAATGAAATTTTTCATGACGCCAAATTCCATACCCCATCCACAGAGGAAAGCAAGGCGTGATTAAATGCTAATTTAGTTAAGATGCGTTCTTGCATCATTGAGCAGCATGAACCAAATTACAAGCAGTCAACCTATTACACATCACAATGATTAATTCCATTCTCGCAGCAAACGAAAGCTTCATAGGTGTTATCCTCATCGGAGTAGCCCTCGTTGTAGGACTCATCTTCTTTGTCATCCTCATCAAGTTCTTCGGTATCTGGTTACAAGCACGTACCGCTGGAGCACCAGTCAGCTTACTCAATCTTGTATTTATGCGCTTCAGAAAGGTGCCCCCAGCATTGATTGTGAACAGCCGTATCACCGCAGTCAAAGCCGGCCTGCCATTTACAACTGACCAATTAGAGGCCCATTACCTATCAGGAGGTGATATCGGCCATGTAGTTCTCGCAATGATCGCAGCGGACAAAGCAGGAATCTCCCTGTCCTACGATCGTGCCTGCGCGATCGACCTCGCTACCAAAGATACAGGAAAAACCGTTCTTGAAGCGGTTCGCACATCAATTAACCCAAAGGTAATCGACTGCCCGAACCCCGCAAGCGGCAACACCAAAATCACAGCTGTGGCCAAGGATGGCATCGCCGTCAACGCCCGCGCCAGAGTCACCGTCCGGACCAATCTAGACCGCTTCGTAGGGGGTGCTACTGAGGAAACTATCATAGCTCGTGTTGGCGAGGGTATTGTCACATCTGTAGGTTCTGCAGTTTCCTATAAACATGTTCTAGAAAATCCAGATAATATTTCCAAACTCGTTCTCGGGAAAGGCGTAGATGCATCCACTGCTTTCGAAATACTCTCAATCGATATCGCAGATGTTGATGTTGCTGATAACATCGGCGCTCGCCTCCAAGCAGAACAAGCTGAGGCAGACAAACAGGTTGCCCAAGCCAAGGCCGAGATGCGACGTGCTGCTGCTGTCGCCGTGGAACAGGAAATGTCCGCACGCACCCAAGAAATGCGTGCCAAGGTTGTGGAAGCAGAATCAGGAATTCCAATGGCAATCGCCGATGCATTTCGCAACGGCAACCTAGGCATCATGGACTACGTCAAGTACCAGAACGTCAATGCCGACACCAAGATGCGCGATTCAATCGCCGGAGACGAAGGTGACGAGTAATTAGCCCGTGCACCGCCCCAAGGCGGTGCAACTTCGCCCATTTTTTGATTCCTCAAACCTAAAACTCTAATTCTCATGGGAGACATCCCCGAACAGGTCATTTTCCTGATCCTCTTTGTAGTGGTCGGCGCCATCAAATGGTTAATTGAGAAAATCAAGGGTCCGCAGGCACCTCATGAAGTCTCTGACACATTGGAGGATATGTATGATGATTTCCGTGAGGAAATTCGGCAGCGTCAAACACAGTCAGAACAAAAGGCATCCGTACCGCCACCACTGCCCAGAACTGACCCAGTACCACCGCCGATTTACGTCGCATCCACTCCCCCAGCGAGTGCCCACCCTGATCACTTTAGCTTCAAAAAAAACCAACTCAGTGCAGAAGAGCAAGCCGCAATAGAGCGGTTCCAGAACCTCGACAAACAACGTAAAGATCGCCCTCGTAGTGCCGCAACAGGATCCGTGCGCGACATGCTCGCTAGCCCCGGCTCCGCACGCAAGGCTGTGATCCTCAAGGAGATACTCGGCGAACCTAGATCAATGCAGCAGATCTAACTCCATCTTGCTTGATAGATTCTCCTCAGTGCAAATCAGTAGGCACGCCGGCAACTGGATAATGCCTCTCAATGACTCCGAGCCTGTTGCGCTTACGTCATCCATGCTCGATTGCGCAGAAGTCATTAATCAACAGGAAGGTCATATTATACTGCACAAGCTAGATGACCGATCTGCTACAGTCCATCCTCGACAGCGGGGCTGATCTTTTTTAACAATAAGACCATGTTACGCCTCATGGATCGCTACATCGGCAAGCAGATCATTTCTGCAACGATTTTTGGTGTAGTCCTGCTCAGCGTGATGCTCGTCATGGGAAACCTTTTTAAGGAACTGAGACCGCTTTTGGTCGAGGACAAAGCATCCCCTATGCAAGTGGGGCAGTTCGTTCTGAGTTTTCTTCCCTTTTCTCTTATCTACACGATTCCCTGGGGGTTTCTTGTCGCCGTTCTCTTAGTTTTCGGCAGATTATCCGCTGAAAACGAACTGGTAAGCATGCGAATGTCAGGTCTAAGTTTGCTTAGAATATCGATGCCCGTTTTTGTGATTGCGGCAGTCCTCTCTGCTCTTTGCCTGTGGCTCAATATAGCAATGGCACCAAAGGCAAAAGACACGATGAAGTTCGTCTTGTATGAGGCCGTCAAAGAAAATCCCAATGCCATGCTTGATCCCGGCGTGGTGCAAACACGGTTTAAGGGACAGAAAATTTTTATCGAAGGGCGCAACGGCGATACCCTCAACGGATTGCACATTTACCATCTCAATGAGGAAAACGAAACTGATTTCCCCAGCCGAAGCATTTATGCTCGCGAAGCTAAACTCAAGATCATTGATGAGTCGAAACAAATCCGGCTAAATCTCACCGATGCCACCATTGATAGTCAAAATCCAGATGGCACCCGAGAACTAGCATTCATCGGCGAGTGGGAACCACTGCTTTTCGACTTCACCGCAGACCGCAAGAAACGCCGAAAACCAAGCACAATGACAAACGATGAAATTCGAGCACGGCTAGCAACAGGCGAGGAGATCGAGGTATCCAAACGTTACAACCTTAACAACGAAATCCACCGCCGATATGCCTTCTCGTGTGCCTGCCTTGCCCTTGCCCTGGTCGCAGTACCACTCGGGATTAATGCGCGCCGTAAGGAAACATCCACTGGGCTTGCGATCAGCATCGCAGTGGGTCTCGGTTACTTTCTTTTCTTTATGGTCGCCTCAGAGTTTCAGAAAAAGGAGGGAAACACAGCCATTCTTCTATTCTGGTTACCAAACGTAGTTTGTTTAGCCCTAGGTATCTCACTCTTTTTCCGAGCACGTAGAAAATAATCCATTATGCAGCGACAGCTTAAAGCATTCTTTCGCGATCTTCGTAAAGCCACTCTGCGTGTCATCTCTGGCAATGGTCTAGACTGGTTGCCGATCCGTGGTCCGCTGAGGCGCTACAATAAAGAGAAATTCGGCTACGACATAAAGGCAGGCCTCAATGTAGCGCTGCTCGCACTCCCGCAAGGCATGGCATACGCAGCCATCGCAGAACTACCCATTTATTACGGCATTATCTGCTCCGCCATCGCCGCAATGGTAGCACCCGTTTTTGCCGCCTCGCGCCATACGATCCTCGGCCCCACAAACGCGACGTCATTCATGATTTTCAGTTTCTTCGCCGCGCAGGGAGTGATGGATAAGCCTCCTGTCGAATACATGCCGCTGCTCGTCATGATGGTGGGGGTTCTCTCGGTCTTCGGAGCGCTATTCAAGGTCGCCGATTTACTGCAATACGTCAGCCGAAGTGTATTGGTTGGATACATCACCGGCGCCGCACTGCTCATTCTCACAAACCAATTGAAGCACCTGTTAGGAATCGCAGAGCCTATGAGTGAGGGCGAATCTGCAAAAACATTTTTTGCCATTGTCGACAAGATGGCGGGACTTTGGGAAAGTTTCCACTGGCAACCAGTATCACTGGGTATCGGAACACTTCTGCTCTACTTGATCCTACAGAAAAAACTACCACTGTTGCCGAATTTCGCACTAAGCCTAGCAATCTCATCCCTTGCCGGACTTATGCTGCGAATATGGGTATCACCATTCGAGTCACTTGCCACCTTCGAAGCCTTCCAGCTCGATCAAATCTCCCCCGGCCTACCTGATATCAACTGGGAGGATATCTCCACCCTGATTGGAGTCGCCTTTGCCATCGCTTTCCTCGCCTCTCTGGAGAACACCGTCATGGCCAAATCCCTCGCGAGCCGCTCAGGCAGCCGTACCGATGTCAACCAAGACATGCTCTCGGTAGGTATGGCCAACATCGCCACCTCACTCACCGCGGCGATGCCAGCATCGGGTTCACTAACACGATCAGCTCTCAATTACGAATCACACTCGAGGTCACGATTCTCATCGATTTTCTGCGGCATTCTCTGCCTGTTAGGATTTTTTACACTCGTTAAACTTCCCATCGTTGAAAACATTCCTAAAGCCTCACTGGCCGCGCTAGTCATCGGAATCGCCATCTCGCTGATGAACTGGAAAAACATCCGGATCTGCCTGCGCTCTACGCCCGATGACGCCTTGGTCATCATCACGACATTTTCCGCCACCTTGCTAACCCGGCTCGACTACGCCATCTTCATCGGCGTCGCCCTATCCATTACCCTGTTTCTGCGCAAAGCTTCCCGACCTCACCTCGTTGAATACGAGATTAGCGATGAGGGTGACTTACGCGAAATGGGTGAAAAAACCAAACGCCCAAACCCATCCATTTCCATCGTCCACGTCGAGGGTGACCTGTTTTTCGGTGCCGCCGATCTGTTTCGCACCCAGGTCCAGCGCACCATTGCCGACCAAAACCTCAAGGTGATCATCCTGAGGCTCAAGAATGCCCGCCACCTAGATGCCACCAGCGTGCTTGCCCTCGAGGACCTGATCAAACACACGCGCAAAAAAGGCGTTCACGTTCTCATCTCAGGTGCCACCCGCGACGTTTACGAGGTGCTAAAAAAATCCGGGGTGCTCAATACTCTGCAACAAGGGTGCGACCGCACCGAGGGCGAAACCAACTTGTTCATGTACTTTAGCGAAAACCCGAACATCTCCACCCGCGACGCCCTGATCCGCGCCCAGGAACTGCTCGGGACCAAAGAAGCTGATATCAAAATCTTCTACGACGAGAGCAAGGAGAAGTAAAAACTGTCAGAACAGCTGATCTGGCTATGCATTGGTTAGCCGGTTAACCAGTCAATCAATGGCTGTAACTATTTATCCATTAAAATCACGCACCTCCTTGAAATACAAATCACACAATCGATTTTTTGATGACCTTCCCTTAACTCTTCATCACTTCAAACCTACTTCCCGATACAAAAGCTACTGAAGATCTCGCCGAGCAGTTCCTCGGTATCGATTCGTCCGGCGATCTCGCCGATGGATTCCATGGCATCGCGAAGCTCGACGGAAATAAACTCGGCGCCCTGGCCGTTCTCCAAGGTGTTTTTTGCTGCTTCTAGAGCCGACTGGGCACGTTTCAAACATGCCTGATGACGGGTATTGATTGCCACAGCATGGCCACCCCACTCGCCAGCACCCATGGAGAGCTCGTGGGTAATGGTGTTAGCCAGCTCGTCAAGCCCAGTTGACTGGGTGCAGGAAATTCTGACTCCCGCTAGGTCATTCCAGTCGGAATGCAATTCAAGATCCGCTTTATTAATCACAAGGATATGATGACGTCCACCAATCTCATCGTCGTTCAGGTGGATCACGCGCGGCTGGGTGCCATCGACGACTTCCAAGATCAGATCCGCCGTTTCCAATTGGTCGCGGGTCCGTTTTACGCCCTGCTGTTCGATACTGTCTTCCGACTTCCGCATACCAGCAGTATCAATAAGGCGCACGGGAATCCCCTGAAGGTTTAACACCTCCTCGACGGTGTCGCGCGTTGTGCCCTCGATATCACTGACGATGGCGCGCTCATAACCCAAGAACTGATTAAGTAAGCTCGATTTCCCGGCGTTGGGGGATCCAAAAATCACGGTGCGCACACCCTCGCGTAGAATACGCCCATGTTCGGCGGTTTGCAGTAGCCGGTCGATTTTCGCGCAAACCTCGCCTAACCGTTTCTTTAAAGTGTTCCCCGTATCGGTATCAATATCCTCCTCTGGAAAATCGATGTATGCCTCGATGTGAGCTGCAATCCCAAGGATGTCTTCTCGGATGGATTCCGCATCATTTCCCAGCGTCCCCTGTAACTGCTCGTGCGCGGCCCGCATCGCCAGCTCGGTTTGTGCCGAGATCAAATCCATCACCGCCTCCGCCTGAGTCAGGTCCATTTTCCCATTAAGAAACGCCCTCTGACTAAACTCACCAGCTCCAGCCGGCAGCACTCCGACATCAAGTAACCTCTGCAAAACCCGCCGCATCACCAATACGCCGCCGTGACAGGCGATCTCCACTGTGTCCTCACCGGTGTAGCTGCGTGGACCATGAAAACAAGTGGCCAGCACCTCATCGATCGTTCCACCATCGGTATCGACAATTTTTGTCAGTGTGGCAATACGTTCCTTCATAGCACCGCAGGCTTGGGACGCAGGTAGACACTGACTCAGAAGTGAAAACGCCTCTTGTCCACTCACACGGATCATGCCTATCGCGCCCATTCCGGGAGGTGTGGCAATGGCAGCAATCGTTGATTCCATGATTCTGTGCTACCTCGGTGCTGGCTCTCCCATGGAAGCAGTTTCGACACCTTCCATCTCATCACCCCTGTCGAGCGACTCCCAGCATACAAGTCGCTTAATTCCGAGAGTTGATGGAATTTCATTACTCCATTCAAGCTCTACCGTAGCCGTCTTATGAACTCGGCCCCAGTTCTTCCCCTGCCAATTAAGCCGCGAAAGAATGTTTCCTAACTTGGACCCCACCTCGACTGGAAGTATGACGAAATCTGCCGGATAGGCAAAATCCTCAAAACGATAGTTTCTCACTGATGGATCACGCCGATATCGATGACTTAACGATTCACTAGCCACTACACGAAACATCATTGATTTCCCCGGCTTTCCGTGACTTGTAAAGTTCTTTAAACTCCTCGTTTTTCCTTGGATGAAAACTGAGGTGTCAAGCTTGAGCTCACCATCTATTTCCTTAAAAAAAGCATTGATACGAATTGGCTTAGATAAATTGTCTCCGTCAATACGACGTGCCTCTTCTATGAATGATGTCTTCTGCTTAACCAATTCAGTATCACGCAACTCTCTGGGGGCGAAATATTCTCTTATGTTTAATGGGGCCGGCTGAGGGCGTTGCATTAAAAAAATTTCATACCATCGGTGCGCAGATATTCCCGTCGTTTGACCGAGGTAGTATGTAGGGGCTTTTCTAGCGTCTTTTTTCTTTGGATGATATACCCTGAGTTCGTCCATCACACCTTTGTTGCTAGTGACATTTTTCAAACGCTCCTCAGGAGTCGAGTTATCGGTGAATGCCTTAATTACCTCAGAAACATCGTTGCCCAAACTTCTCTTCGAGAGAGCTTCTTCTGACACATCAGCGTTCTCATTACCTCCATGCGCAGATGAGCCAACAACAGAATCACCTCGATCTTGTTGCCAACTTTCAGCAAACCAAGCAATGAGGCAGCCGACGAAAATTAAGAATAATGCCGTCATTATTGCAGCAACGGGTTGGGACATAGCCAGTTTCCCCCTATCAGCATGGGATACTTTCTCTCCACAATGAGGACACGACAGCGCTAAAATAGGGGTATCCACCGGAAAACAGATGTGTTCCTGACAAGACTTACAGGCAAAGCTAGCATTGGAGGTTATGGATACGCCACTCTTCATTGTGATTTACTATTAGTGGTACTATCATAATTGATAGCTATCAAGTGTCAACCTTGCATCACTTCGTCGAGCACCTCGATACAGCGCTCATTCTCAGGCATTGTTCCAATGGAAATACGCACCCACTCAGGCAGCTTATAACCGCTCATAGCGCGCACAATAACGCCCCTCTCAAGCATCGCTTGAAATACAGCATCACCAGCACCTACCTTAACCAGCACAAAATTTGCTGCACTCGGAACATACTCAAGTCCGCGTTTTGTGAACGCCCGCTCATAAAAAGTCAAACCTGCACGATTCAGCTCCATTGTTTTTGCTACATGCTCAGCATCATTCATAGCAGCCAACGCCGCCGCCTGAGCCATGGAGTTAGCATTAAACGGCTGACGTGCCTTTTGCAATACCATCGCCACCTGAGGGGAGGCCAAGCCATAACCTATTCTCAATCCAGCCAGTCCATACGCTTTAGAAAAAGTACGTAACACACAAACATTGCGTCCTTCACGCACATATTTCACAGTATCCGGCGCATCATCTAAAAACTCGTAATACGCCTCGTCCAGCACCGCCACCACATGATCAGGAAGCCGATCCATGAATCGGTCTAAAACCTCCTGATTCACCATCGTACCAGTCGGGTTATTCGGATTCGCGATAAACACCAACCGCGTGTCGCTTGTAATAGCGTCCGCCATGCCATCCAGATCGTGAACAAAATCAGGATCCGCCACCTCAACATATTTAGCTCCAAATAAGGTTGCCATTAGCTTATACACCACGAATGCATGCTCCGCAGCAATCAGCTCAGTTTTTGGATTGAGAAAACAATGGCATAGTAGCTCAATGATCTCGTTAGATCCATTACCCAAAACTACATTAGCCAAATCCAAATCATGATGATCCGCCAATGCTTGTCTTAGCTTGTAGCCACCACCATCGGGGTAAATATGCACACCAGATGCTTCACTATTCATCGCCGCAATGGCTGCTGGCGCCGGCCCAAGGGGATTCTCATTAGATGCAAGCTTAACGATAGCATCAGGATCAAGCCCAAGCTCACGGGCAGTCTCCTCAATGGGTTTTCCTGGCTCGTAAGCCACAAGATCACAAACAAATTGATTGGCGAAGTGGTGAATCGACATGACTGAAGGATAAGCAAATGGTTTATAATGCGCAACGCTATATCACACCTGTGCCGTGTAGATACTAGCCACCCCGCAGGTCAATGGCTCAGCCACAGCATCGCGAAATCCATTCGCGACAATCAGTTCACACATCTCCGAGCCACTGGGGAACTCTTCGATAGTTCCCGCTAAATACTCATAAGCATCCTTTTCACCCGTCATTAATCCAGCAATCTTCGGCAAGACCTTATTGAGGTAAAAGCGATAAGGCCCTCGCAGAATCCCCGTCGGCAAGGAAAAATCCAGCACCAGCAGATGTCCTCCAGGGCGCACCACACGTGACATTTCCTTCAATGCACCAGGCCAACTCGCCATGTTACGCAATCCAAACGCCACCGTAAGTACATCAAATGCATCATCCTCAAATGGCATATTGAGAGCATCGGCCACTACCGTCTTATTAACCCCTCCATTCGTTGCATAAGCCAGCATTTCCTCACAAAAATCTGACCCCGTGACTTCAGTCTTTGGGCATTTTTTCTGAATTTCTAGTGCAAGATCTCCAGTTCCTGTGGCTGCATCAAGCACCTTAACCGGCTTCCACCCTGCTACTATTCTTCCTACTTTCTTTCGCCAGAGAATGTCTGTGCCCATGCTGAGCACGTGGTTAGTAGACACGTAACGATCAGCAATACGGCTGAAAGCCTTTTTTACGTATTTTGGATCCTGCACGTGGTTATGTTAAATGATAAATCACAACTATCAAGTCAGTCAGGAAGGATGTCACGGTAGATTCCAGGATCGCTCCCGGGAATTTCAACAGCCCCACAAACCTTCTCGTAAAAATCACGTGGCCCCACCCCACCGATCATACCATAAACATATCCAAGATCCTTAAGTCCCTCCAGAGACTTGAACAAAAGAGCTTTGCCAATTCCAGTACCACGTGCGCATTCACTCACACCCGTAGGACCGTAAAATCCTTTGGCCGTAGTTTCATAACATGCAAAACCAAGTATCTCTTTGTCCTTAGTCGCGATGTAACAAGTCACAGGCTGACGGGAAAACGCAATCTTCACCTCGCTTTCCCATTTCGGAGAAAAATGCACACCTGCCCATGCAGCTACAATGTGTCGCTCGTAGGCACGGGCACGACGTAAAATAACCCCCTGCTTATCAACACGCGCGTAAACATCACCCGTATCAGGCAGATCATAAAGCCTCACCAGCATGTCAATCATGCCCACTCAATATATCAATTCATAGCCAATGACCAGTTTCTATTGACCCATCAAATCCTGAAACGGCCAAGCCTCAATCTCCGCCTGCCCGTGAATTACATCTGTCAATACGGGCACACCGGTCATTTCCTCCGCAATACCTTTGTTAGTAATTTCCGCAGTATCCAGTTCATCCGATAAGTTATTAAACACCATCCCCACGGGCTCGATACCGCAGGCACGCATAGAATCAATCGTCAGGGCTGTGTGATTCAATGCACCAAGTCGATTTCCCACCACAAGTAATACAGGCCAACCCAGATCTTTGGCAAAATCCGCCACAAGATAATCTTTTGTGATAGGCACTTTCCACCCACCCACTCCCTCGCATAGAACCAAACCGTGGTTGGCTGCCATAGTACGAGCACCATCTAATAGGTTTTTTATATCCAATTCTTTATTTTCGAACATTCCCGCGACGTAGGGCGCAGATGCAGACCGCATCCAACACGGGTTCACTTCATCCAAATCCACCACCCGGCCAGATGCACTCTGCAACGCATAGGCATCCTCCCTACCACCACAGCAGATCGGCTTATATCCTACCGCATCTACTCCCTCCTCGCGAAGAGCCTTAATAATAAGCGACGAAACATAAGTCTTCCCCGCATCGGTATCAGTCCCAGTAATAAACAACCCCTCCATATTTAACAATATCTCCGTTATCTTGGCTCTTCAGAACTAGCGCCCCTCCATCACCCCGGGCTGATTCGCTCCGGACTTCTCGTTTTTAACAATTTCGTTAATCAGAAACCAAATCGCTACGGCCGCGATCAGCGTCGCTATCTTCGCCGGCAAATTCCTCTTCAATACTCTCTTCATGTCTATCTTCCTTCGGTAAAAATATGTCTTCCATACGCGTACGGAAATTCTCCTCACTAAAATTACGTTCTAGCTTCCCATCAATGCAGATGGAAATTTGTCCTGTCTCCTCACTGATAACTACAGCCACACAATCGGTTTCTTCCGTAATGCCAATCGCAGCGCGGTGGCGCAACCCAGTACTCCTGTCCTCCAACTCACGCGAACTAACGGGAAACACACATCCGGCACCCGCCACACGCCCCTGAATAATAACCATTCCTCCATCGTGAAGTGTTGTTTTGGGATGAAAAACGGTCAATGCAAATTCGGGCGAAAACAATGCGTCCAACTCCACTCCAGTCTCAAGATGCTCTTTCAACGCAATCGATCGTTCGAACGCAAATAATGCACCAATTCGTTTTTTTGATAACTGGCCAACTGCATTTGAAAAAGTATCCAACAATTCATGCCGCTGTGTTTGTGAAAACGAGAACAACTTACTACTTCCGAGACGTGCCAATGCATTACGAAGCTCAGGCTGGAAAATAATAATCAGAGCGATCGCCATCAACGCAAGCACCTTAAACAAAAGCCACAATATCACCTGAAGATTCAGCGCCAGCGACACCAAGGAAAGCACCATTAACAGCAACACCAGACCCACAAGAATTCTCGCGCCCCTAGTTTTTCTGAACGCACGGTAAACCTGATAGAGACCAACCCATAAGATCAGTATTTCCACACCAGCTCGCCAATGATCTAAAATAAAAATCACCATCCGCAATCAGCATACGCACAATCACAACCAGCTGCAACACAAACTGACTAACCTAAAGCCAAAGCATCAACCGGAAAACTTGCAAAAATCTTGCCCCTCTGCCGGCAACCGTCTATGAAGCTTGCTCACCCAATCGTTCCATCCGTATGAGTCAAAACGCCACATTTCCCGAGATAGCCCAAGTCATTCATGACCACACATCTTTCATTCTTTTGAGCCATATTCGCCCAGATGGAGATGCCATCGGCTCTCAGATCGCTCTTGGCCACTCACTCGAAGCAATGGGGAAAATTGTCCATTACATCAATGAAGACGGCCTGCCTGACAACCTCGCTTTTATGCAGGGATCTGAAAAAATTCAGACACCTCCATCGCATCCCGCCGATGCCGAAGTCTGCATTGCCCTCGACTGCGCCACTAAACCACGACTCGGTGATAATGCCTTACACGCAGCCTCTTTGGCAAAAACATGGATCAACATCGACCACCATATTTCCAACCCGCGCTACGCAGATCTTAATCATATCGATGACTCCTCACCCGCCACCGGACAGATCATCTACCACCTAATTACATCACAAGATTTTCCACTGCCCGATCAAACACGTGATGCCATCTATGTTGCAGTATCCACCGACACCGGATCATTCCAGTATTCCAATACCACAGCTGCCACATATGAAATGGCAGCCGACCTCGTACGCCACGGACTCGATGTCGGCACTATCAATGCACAAATCTACGATAGTAATCCATACCGTAAAATCGAACTACTCCGATCACTGCTCAATACTTTGGAATTGAGCCCCAACGGCAAGATTGCAGATTGGCAACTACCCAATTCTGTTAAAGAAAAATACAACCTCAAGCCCGAGGACTCCGAGGATCAGATCGATCTCATACGTGGTATCGATGGTGTCATCGTAGCCGCCTTTTTTGAAGAGCTCCCCGATGGAAAAATCCGCGTCTCCCTGCGCGCCAAGGACTCATCTGTAAATGTCTGCGAGATCGCCCAACAGTTCGGCGGAGGAGGACATGCCCGCGCTGCAGGAATACGCATGCCGGGACCCATTATATCCGCTAGGGAGATGGTATTGGCAGAAATAAACCAATCGCTAGCCGCTGAATAATGAGTTTTTAGTGTTGAGTTGGCTCAGGCATGTCTGAAAACAAAAAGATAGATAAGCGTTCGTTCGAATTTTCTATGAGAATTATTCGAGTATGGAGACACGTCGATGCCATCACAAAAATCATCCGTACCCTAGCTAAGCAACTACTCCGATCCGGCACATCCATCGGAACCAATGTCGCCGAAGCGCAGGCCGCGCAAAGCAAGCCCGATTTTATCGCTGCTAATATCCATCACCACCGGCATCGTCAAAACAGCTAAAGAAAACCTCTAACTTGAATCACATGCCTAGAAATACTCAACACTCACAACCCAACCCTCTACACAACCAGCCTTGTGGCGTTTTACTCGTCGACAAAGAGCCCGACATGACCTCACACGACGCCGTCGCGATCTGCCGCCGACAGCTCAAGTTCAAGAAAATTGGTCACTGCGGGACACTTGACCCAATGGCAACCGGATTACTCATGCTAGTCATCGGAAAGGCCACCAAAATCCAGGATCTGCTCATGTCTGAGGACAAGGAATACAAAGGCACTATGACCCTGGGGGTTACGACTGGATCACAGGACAAAGAAAGTGATATCCTCGAGAAAAAAGAGGTGCCCGCATTCACAAACAAACAAATCCAAACAGGCTTTGAAAAATACATCGGCGACTTTGAACAAACTCCCCCAATGGTTTCCGCCATCAAAAAAAATGGCGTTCCTCTTTACAAACTTGCTCGCAAGGGAATCGAAGTAGAACGTAAACCACGTGCCGTTTTCGTTACCGATTATTCTATCGACCGAATCACACTTCCAGAGGTTGATTTTACCGTCAATTGCTCAAAAGGATTTTATGTTCGAACCTACGCCCACGATATCGGCCAAGACCTCGGATGCGGAGCCCACCTATCAGCCCTTCGCCGAACGCGCTCCGGCAAGTTCACCGTCGATCGCGCCATGACCGCAAGTGAGCTAAAAACCGCCTCGCCAGACGACATTCAAAACGCCATGATCTCACTCGCAGAAATATCCCTCATGCGCGGCGCTTGACCGCCGAAGGCGGAATAATGAGTGTTGAGTTGCGAATTTTGCACTCAACATTCATAGCCTAACACTCAACATTTAATCCATGGACTACTCAACGTTAATCTCACAACGACGCGACCGCTTCGAAGAAGTCGAACAGCTCATTACCGACCCCGAACTCTTTTCCGACCCCAAACGTGGCAAAGCCGTCATGAGTGAACACTCGCGGCTCAAGGACCTGCTCGCCATGTGGGGAGAACTCGAGTCAGCAAAGAAAAACCTCGAAGAGAATCGTGAACTCTCCAAGGAAGACGACGAGGAAATCGCCGAGATGGCTGAGATGGAAATCCCCGACCTCGAGGCAGCTATCGAGAAACTTTCCGAGAGCGTCCAGTATGCGCTACTTCCACGCGATGAGGCCGAGGATCGCGATGCATTGTTAGAAGTGCGCTCAGGAGCTGGCGGCGACGAAGCTGCCATCTTCGCAGGCGAGGTCATGCGCATGTACCAACGCTATGCTGAGCAACGTAGCTGGAAATACGAAGTCATCGACGCCATGCCGTCCGAGGCCGGAGGATTTTCCAAAGCTGTGATGAAAATAACAGGCGAGGAGGTATTCCGCTATTTAAAATATGAGTCCGGTGTGCACCGCGTTCAGCGTGTTCCCGCTACCGAGACCCAAGGCCGTATTCACACATCCACTTGCACCGTCGCGGTCATGCCCGAGGCGGAGGATGTCGATGTGCAACTAAAAATGGAAGAACTAGAAATCAAAGCAACCCGCTCAGGTGGCCCGGGTGGCCAGCACGTCAACACCACCGACTCCGCAGTCCAAATCACCCACCTACCGACTGGCATTCAGGTGAAGTGCCAAGACGGTCGCTCCCAGACCCAGAACAAGGAAAAGGCACTCGAAATTATCCGCGCCAAACTCTTCGAGGCCAAGCAACGTGAACAAGCGGAAGAATACTCCGCCCAACGCCGCTCATTGATTGGCTCCGGTGATCGATCTGAGAAAATCCGCACCTACAATTTCCCCCAGTCAAGGATCACCGACCACCGCATCGGCTTCACCACCCACAACATGGATGGCGTATTCGATGGCGACCTATTCGAGCTAACAGAAGCTCTACAAAAAGAAGAAATGGCGCAGAAACTCGAGGATGCCGGGATGTAACACCGTGACTGCGACCTCTGGTAATTATTGCCACCTACCCTAAAATTATCAGTTTTTAGGATGCCTCAAACCGCACCAAATTTTAATCACGCGTATGCAAGCCTGCCTGAGCGCTTTTATGCAAACGCGCAGCCTGCCGATTACCCGCACGCCAAGCTTATCCAAATCAATGATGATCTTGCCAGTGAACTAGGATTCGATCTGGACTGGCTACACTCTGAGGCAGGGCTGGCAATGCTTTCTGGACAAATTTTACCGCCAAGCGCCCAGCCTATCGCACAAGCATACGCAGGCCATCAATTTGGTGGATTTGTCCCACAGCTCGGCGACGGTCGAGCAATCCTGTTAGGCGAAATGAATGGTCATGACGTCCAGCTCAAAGGCTCAGGACTAACAAAATATTCACGCGGTGGAGACGGAAAATCGGCACTCGGCCCAGTAATCAGGGAATATCTTGTGAGCGAAGCGATGCACGCTCTTGGTGTGCCAACGACACGGGCACTGGCCGCCGTGGCAACCCAGGAGGCCGTCTTCCGCCAGTTTGGCCCCGAACCTGGTGGTATCTTTACACGTGTGGCACGAAGTCACGTCCGCGTGGGCACGTTCCAGTATTTTGCCGCCCAGCAAGACACTGATGCTCTGCAAATCCTCACCCACCACTGCACCGATCACCTCTACCCAGATGCGCAAAGCGTCCTTGAATTGTTAGAAAACATCGTGCTCCGCCAAGCCAGACTCATCGCCCACTGGATGTCACTTGGCTTTATCCACGGCGTGATGAACACAGATAACTGCTCCATTTCAGGAGATACCATCGACTACGGGCCATGTGCCTTCATGGATACATTTCACCCAAAATGCGTCTTTAGCTCCATCGACAGGCAAGGTCGCTACGCATGGGAAAACCAGGCAAAGATCGCGCACTGGAACCTGACTCGGCTAGCGGAGGCATTGATTCCTGTCATTGATCATGATGTAGAGAAAGCGGAGGAAAGGGCACTCCCTGTACTCGCAAAATTTGCTCCGGAATTTAAGTCCAACTACTTGCAGAGATTCCGCTCCAAGCTGGGGCTAGCAGATTGCCCAGAATCATTTATTGATTCCACACTAAGCCACATGGCAGATACAAAAAAAGACTTCACCGTTTTTTTCAGCAAACTCACCCAGCTCGCCGCCCATGATGCGGTGGACAGCTACTTCTCAGACGACTGGTTAGCGCTCTGGCGAGCAGAAGGAAAAGCAGATGTGACGCTAATGCAGGCTAACAACCCCGTGCTAATCCCACGGAACCACCAGGTGGAAAAAGCCATTCAGCACGCCAACGACGGAGACCTCTCCGTTTTCCACCGTCTGAATCAGGCATGGAAAAATCCGTTCTCCGAGCAGGCAGATTATAATGATCTGGAGATCCCTCCCACGGATTCCGAGCGCGTAAGGGAAACCTTCTGCGGAACGTGACAGCAACGGCGAAAACAGGCGAAAGAGAAGTCATCTCTTATCATCAAAAAGCTTCCACGGTTGTAGTGACCTTCAATCCCGACCCCAAATCCACACCCGCGGGTAAAGATCGCCCTGCCTGCCGGCACAGCCTATTCTGCAGTAATCACGAGTTCACTATCAGCCCATTATTGAATGGAGCGTAGCTTCAGCCTCTCTGTCGTAGTCTCCAGATTTTTAATGATAGCTTGAACGCGTTCTGTGTGTGTGACCAATTTTTTTGCCTCGCGGTGTTTAACCAGATCTTTTTCAAGTTGTCTTAATTGAGGAAGTAGAGGTTTGGCTGCCGCACCATAAGATTCCAGTGCTTTCAGGCAGCGTGGAATCCTGCGTGCTTTACCCCAGTTCTGGATTTGCATCACATCAAGGCAAAGCGGAATCCCCTCACGGATTTTGTGTTTGGCGAGTAGTTCGAGGCCGGCGACTCGGATGCCGTCGGCAAACATAATCCCACTGGGTGCCGGCACTGCCACCGCCTTGTGGATAGCGGGCAACAAAGGTTTGATTTGTTCGTATGACAATTTGCCATAAATTCCTGCGATGGTTCCACGTGCGCGCCCATCCTCGTTGGTAAGGCATGCGATAACCGCCTTCTGAAGAAGCTCTTGATCAACACCCTTGAGAGACGAACGCCTCAGCATCTTTCCAAAAACGTAAGAACAAATGTAGCGCTGTTCCATCGCACGGGGATCATCCTTGGTAGCTCCTTTGGTCAGCATCGTGAGCATTTCCGGGAGGGCAACCATCGCCGCCTCTCCGATAGCAACAAGTGCATTCGCAGCCTGGATACGCAGCCACAGGTCTTCGTGTTTGAGATTTTTCCGTAGGGCGGGAACTGCTGATGCTGCCTTACCCTTGTGTTGGGCGAGTGCTTGGCAAGCGCCGTAGCGCGCTTCAAGGCTCGGCAAATCGAGCATTTTAATCAGTGCAGGCACAGGAGATGGCATACCCTTACGGCGGGCCATGGCCATGGCAGCGCGTTCGCGCACAACAGGCGACCAACTTGTTAGGCGCTCATAGAGATGGGCAACATCTAACTGATCATAGGCTTCATTCCGGTGATTATTACTCCAGCCTCTGCCGTCGACAACGATCGATTTAGCCTCGCTGGCACTGAGTGCTGGGATTGCGCTGGAATTTTTACCAGTCAGCACAAGTTTCTTCAGCGGCATGGCGTAGGCAATCAGATAGGCACCCGTGCCGTCCCAGCTTCTTGTGCTATCGCCCTTCATTTGAGGTGGCCCCTGATGCGGGAAGTTCCCATCCCACCGACGTGCCAAATCATAGTACCATGCACCAAACTCGTTCATCCAAGCGCCAGTAGCATACGGACCGGATTGCACGACCCCCGGCATTGCCCATGTCATGTTCCAGAAGTTTCCAGTATGACCGGTGTCACGTTCGTTACCGTGGCAGGCTAAACTCATTTTGGAAAAATACTCAGCAGATTTAACCTCTCCAAGCAGGCTAAAAAGAACGGCCGCCATACCATTTTTTCCATTATCATCGTGAGTCTGAATCCATGGTTTATGATCGCCGTAGGGAATGGATCCTTTGCCCACATAAAAACGAATCAGTTTGAGGCTGCGCTCAATAGCACGGTCAACTTCGGCGGCATTCACTCCCGCCTTGCGGGCTAAGACCAAAGATGTCGTCAGAGCAACCCCAGGCGCATTCATCATCCCGTAACCGACGAGCCGACCATCTTCGCCCGCAAATTTGTGGCCCCACGAGCCAACGATACTCTGGCCGTTCGATGCCTCAAGCGCGAGGCGACGCAGACCAGGCATCACTGACTTGTCGCCCGTCGCCATGTGATACTCTGCGAGCAGCATGATGACATATCCGTAATACCAACTCGCCATGCCATTAGCTGAGTAACCAGACGCCCACTTGGCTTCTCTTTCGATGAGCGAAAGATAATTTTTATTTCCACTTGCAAGCAGCGCGAGTGCATTGAGTGAGCGGGTGACTGGGTTTGCCCTGTATCCAGGCTGGGACATTTTTTTTGCAAGCGACTCACAGCCTTGCTTGAAAATAAGGGCGGATTTTGGGCAATTATAGGGTGCCGTAGCGCTGTAGCTACCCAGAACAGGTAATTTAATGATTACATTTTCCTGCTTCCCTTTACGCCAACGGATGAGGGATAGATTCCCCTTTCCAACATCGGACTCAGCAGCGGTCAGTGCCTTGCCAAACTCGGTTCGGGGATCGTATGAAAAGGCCTTGCCAGCAACACCAAGGATCACATCACCCGTTTTGAGAACACCCTCTGCCGGTGACTGCTTATCCACCTTGGTGATATAGATCTGCCGGGCGTCGGTAGTTTCCATGCGGTTGCTGTAAATCCAGCCGATCGCACCTGTAGCGCCGAGAGTCCACGTCTGACTCGCGCCCGCAGGAATGGGGTCGCCCATGGTGAAGTCGGGCTTCGTCATCGTTCCCTTGCGGGCAGCATGAGCTGGAGACAACATGCAAAAGGTAATAATTAACGCGATTAGATGATGTGTATTAAAGATATTCATATGGCTACATTGTTTAGATAATTCGCCAAAGGCATGGAGAATCTTTCAGAATCACTGACAATGATCGATAAAAAACACGCGAAAGTTCACACACATTTCACTTTCGGTTCATCATCATTTCATCAAGTGCTGTCACCTTCACAGCGTTATGAATAAAAAAGCCAACGATATTGTTAGAAAATGGAGCGGCCCTGCTGTCTCTGTGGTAAGCTACGGACTGATCATCGGGTTCGCGCTCAGCGGACTCGCCATCATGGGCATCAGCGCCCTGGTGTGGGTGATTTTTAACACCAGCCTGTTCTCCGGATTCGGCCTACTCACCGGCGGGCTATTTCTCTCGGCAGCGACCGCGCTATTCCTCGGCAAACTGACCAAGACTGGCGACGATTTGTATCGCAAACACGAGAAACAACAAACCGCCAAAGCCTGATCCGATTTTTCGGAAAGCACTTGCTTTCCGCTTGTGTGTGGGTATGTGTTGCCCCGCTGTCAGGGCTGTGGAGTGCCGGCAGATGAATTTGGTCAGGACCGAAAGGTAGCAGCCACAGTTTGTCCGTCATTGCCGCAGTTCCTGGCAGTATTTTTTTGACTTGGTATTTGGAATGTTCAGTTCCTCATCAGACCTTGCCCTATTTCTCGTAAAATAAGTAAATTCCCCTGTAACATTTGCCGCTTTCGATGGATAAGCTTAGGTAGGGATAAGCAAAATGGGCAAAAAAGAAAATCCAGATGACCTGCAGGCGTATGTCAACTTACTGGTCGAGCATCAGGATAGACTGCGTGCCTACATCTACACGCTCATCCCCGGTAGCCAGCATGTCAATGATGTCGTGCAGAACACCAATGCCGTGTTATGGCAGAAACGGGAAAAGTTCGAGCATGGCACCAATTTCCTCGCCTGGGCATTCAACATTGCCCGCTATCAGGTTAAGCACCAGCATGGCAGAGACAAACGCGACGGCAGACTTGTGTTTTCCGATCAGCTGCTAGAACGTATCGGCGAATCTACCCCAACTGACAGCCCGCGCAACCGACTCCTTGACGCACTCGACCGCTGCATGGCCAAACTCAGTGACGACCAACAAAACATCATTCAGGCACGCTACACCCACGGCAAATCAATCGAACAACACGCGAAGGAGCTCGAACGCACCTCCGGAAGCCTGCGCACCAGCTTGCACCGCATCCGTGATGCACTGAAAATCTGCGTGGAAAACACCCTGTCCGAACAATCAAAATGACCGAGACTGACCTCAAGCACCACATCCACATGCTACTCGACGGAGAGATCTCCGCCGATGAGTTTGCCGCGCTTGAAGCCGAGCTGCTGGAAAACCCCGAGGCGCTGGAAACTTATCGTGACTACGCCCGCCTTCACTGCGGCATCCAGAAACACTGCGATATCCAGCAACTGGTCAAAAACCCACCCGTCGTTCCGGTCGACCGCGTGCTCGCCCTGCAGAGGAAATCCACCATCAAAACCTCCGTGCTCGGTGCGGCAGCACTTGTGCTGCTGACAGCCGTGCTTATGTGGTTTTTTAAGACACCAAATCATCAGTCATCGGAGGCAAAATTCCAGATCGCTGCCGGTAGCGACTTCACCCTCACTCACTCCGGTGAGGGCAAGGCTCCTTTCGGCAACACCATGGTAGAAGGCTCCCGGCTCGTGCTCCGACACGGCGTGGCCGAGCTCAATCTCCCGCATGACGTCCACGCCATCGTCGAGGCACCCGCCGAGATGGTGCTACGCGACGACCGCACACTCGACGTGAACTACGGCCGAGCCTTATTCCAGGTGACCACCGAAGACGGACAAGGTTTCACCGTCACCACGCCGCACCAACGCATCGTCGACCTCGGAACAGAGTTTGGTATCGATTTCCAAAAAGGCAGCCAAGAAATAGAACTGCACGTCCTGCAGGGCGAAGTGCGGGTGGATGGTAACAATGGAAAACACGGGGAAATCATCAAGGCCAACCGCTCGGTCCTGCTCGCCGGCACCCAGGTGAAAAGCGAGCTCGCACCATCATCCCACGGTTTCCTGCGCCACCTGCCACCTAAAATCAACATGCTCGTCAAGGATGACTTCGAGCACGGTCTGCTGGCGGACCAGAACTACATCATCCGCATGGACTCCGCAGTGATCCGCGACCTCGCCGGCAACCGGTTCCAAGGGATCTATGACGATTCTACTTGGAATTTCAACAGCACTGACGCCGTCACCTCCCGTAATGCCGTGATTTTGGCCGACGACTTTTCCGACGTTACCAAGACCGGTAATACAGCTGCTATCGGGTCCTGGAACCACCTCAATGGCATCGAGGCTCCGGCCACTTCACTTTCGTTTTTCAAAGGTGACACAACGACCGCGTTGAGTTTCCACAACGTGACCGTCGGTGAAATCGACGTAAAAAACAACATGACCGCCGGCGGCTGGGACACCTCATTGGTGCTCGATCTGGACAACTCAACCGTTTCCATCAAATTATCCTCGATGGTGATCGACCTCCGGTTAACCAACAACGCCGGCACTCCGCAAGCGACGGGCAAAAGCAGCCGGGTCATCGCCGAACTTGTCGGCAGTGTTAGCGGCTTGCTGGGTAAGGTCGATCCGGGCAACAGTCCCTGCCCGTGCGGCCCATATACGCGCACGCTAGACCTCAGCAGCCTTCCCACACTCGACGGCAGCGAGAGCTACACCCTCCACTTAAAAGCACGCGGCACCGGCCATGGTCACAACAAGTCTCTCCAGGCCATTGCACTCAAAGGCGATCTCGCAGCCCTCCGCGAATCCTCCGAAGCAACAAAACCATTTGGTAATTTCACTCCAGCCGACCTGACCGAAACCACGGGTGAAAGCGATGATTCACCTCCGTCTTACATCGCCTTGCACCCAGCCAACAACTCGGAGAAGGCTACACCAAGCGGACAACTGAAAATGCTTTTCAACGAGCCGATCAAATTAGGCACCGGCAGGGTGTTTATCCAGAACGTCACCGACTGGAGTGAGTCTACATTGGTGGTGGGCTCCCGCCAGCTCTCCATCGATGGGCGCATACTGACGATCAACCCACCTGCCAAACTCAAGGACGGCAGCAAAAACCTCGGTTGGCTCGCAGACTGGGAATCAGCCGCCCCGGTCATCTTCCTCAATCCAAGCGGCGACGGAACATGGTATGACCATGATGACTTGCAGGATGATCGTCCAAGCCTGGGCATGATCGGGTCCATGCCCAACCCGGGGATAGTCAGCATCAACAGAACCATCCGCCGCAAAATTGGCACCATCACCGCAGGTAGCCGCTACACGGTCAGTGCCACCATCGGTGTGCGCACCAATGATGCTACCTTCCCCGGCTACAACATCCGGTTGAGCTCCGGCGACACCACACTTGCCAAACTCACCAGCAACACCCGGCCCGGCCCGGCGAATAGCGTCAACACCGTCGGTTTCTCATGGGATTCCTCCACCCTGCCCGATGGCGTCCAGCCCGGCGACCCGCTCGCCATCGAAATTATCCCAGCCTCCGATTCCGGACACCTCGACCTGAACGCCCTCTGGATCTCAGCAATCGATCAATCTGGGAAGTAATCACGCCATAAAATAAAAAAACTTTGTAACATTCCGCCCCCTTCTTTGATTTGCGTAGTGACCCAAGGGCTTTCAACCCCGGAACCTCCAACATTAAATATAATCAAATGATCCATAAAACTATAACAACCATGTCCATTGCTGCAGCGATGGGATGTTTCGCCTTAGCGGCCACTTCAGCCAACGCAGCAATCATTCTAGCTGATGATTTTGCAGATGCGGACCGCACGAGTTCGGATGGAACCATCGGTGCATGGAATACCGTCAGTGGCATCTCGGCTCCATCCACTACGCTTCAGTTTTTTAAGGGTGGCACGACGAATCAGGCTGCATTATTCGACAACGCCGCAAACGATGCAGATGGTGCGTTTGACGTCAACAACAACATGACCGCAGGCGGCTGGGACACTACGATTACGCTCGCCGTCGGCGGTTCGGACATCGACCTGAGCTCGCTGGTTCTCGATCTCAAGCTGACCAGCGGCTCGGGAGCCGCACAGACTACTGGCAGCAAATCGGGTGAGATGCTCGTTGAGTTTTTTGACGTAGGTCTTAGCTCGGTCGGCACGGCTGACCTGGGTGGTAATCAAAATTACCCTACCGCCTCTTACCAGCGCACACTGGATGTGACAGGCATCTCCCTCTCCGCTGGTCAGACCTACACGATGGTTGTCAGTGCCCGCGGTACTGGCTTCGGTCATCATAAAGCGCTGGACGCGCTTACCCTCAATGGCGACATCACCGCCGTCCCAGAACCCTCCTCTGCCGCCCTACTCGGCCTTGGTGGACTTGCCCTGATCCTCCGTCGCCGCAAGTAACCCGGCGTTTATTTCATTTTATATTATTAGGTTGGCCCACTTCCCGTCACCGGGGAGTGGGTTTTTCTTTTGGGACGATACGCAAGTTCCCATCTTTCATTTTTGGAGTTTGAAACTTCGGCTTTAAAGCTTAATAAAAAGCCATGCCCAACGACACACGTGCCCAACTGAAAGAACTCCTGCTTCAAAAATCCGTCCGCACCGGCGAGTTCACCCTCGCATCCGGAAAAACATCCGACCTCTACATCGACTGCCGAGTCACCGCGATGGACGCCGTGGGTGCTAATCTCATCGGTCAGCTCGGCTGGGAGACGGTGAAACAAGAACTCACCGATCGTGGTGTTGATGCTCAGGCGATCGGCGGCATGACTCTTGGAGCCGACCCCATTTCGCTCGCAGTCGGTATGACCTCCGCTGGCGACGACCAACAGCTTCAGGTCTTCACCGTGCGCAAAGAACCCAAAGGCCACGGCAAGGGCAAGCAGATCGAGGGGAATTTCAATGAGGGTGACACCATCGTCATCGTCGATGATGTGATCACCACCGGCGGCTCCACCCTCAAGGCAGCAGACGTCCTCGAAGCCTCAGGGGCCAAGATCGCGTTCGCCCTAGTGCTCGTTGATCGCGAGGAAGGTGGCCGCGAGGCGATCGAGGCACGAGGCATCCCGGTTGTCTCGCTGTTCTCCCGCTCCACCCTTTTGGACTAATCTCTAAACTTCAAATACCAAGCTTTGCGCATCGAGATCATCAACACCGGCAACGAGCTCCTGTTAGGGACGACGTTGAACACCCACGGCGCATGGCTCGGCGCAGAGCTTGCCACCCTCGGATTACGGGTGCAGAGGCAGACGACCGTTCCTGACGGCAATGCCATCACAACGGCTCTGCGCGAGGCGATGGAGCGTAGCGATGCCATCATCGTGACCGGCGGAATCGGCCCGACGAGTGACGACATTACCCGCGAGGCAACAGCAAAGGTTTTGGGTGTAGAGCTGATCACCGACGAGGCAGCGCTGCGGTCGATTGAGGCATTTTTTTCCCACCGCGACCGCGCCATGGCGGAAGAAAATAAAAAACAGGCACTCAATCCGGTGGGAGCAGACATCCTGCCCAACCCGCACGGCACCGCACCCGGAATCTATGCTCCACCACGCATGAGTGGTGATCGCTTATGCGCCATCTTTCTTCTCCCCGGCCCTCCCGGTGAGATGAAACCGATGTTTAACAACGAGGTAGTTCCAAGGCTCAAGTCGCTTGCTGACGTTACTGATGATGACCAGCAAGTGCGCACACTGCGCTTCACCGGCATCGGTGAAAGTGATTTCCACAACTGCCTCGATGAGACCCTAGCACAGATTGAGAACCTTGAAGTAGGATACTGCGCCCGTCCCTCAGAGGTGGATCTCCGCCTGATCGGTCCCATGGACAGCATCGTCCAGGCAGCCGATATCGCACTGACCGCCTTCCCTGACGAGTGCTTCAGCCACACGGGAGAAAGCCTGGAAGAAGTGGTGGTGAAACAGCTCATTGAGCAGGGGAAAAAACTCTCACTCGCAGAAAGCTGCACGGGTGGGCTCATTGCTAGTCGAATCACTGACGTTTCAGGTGCCTCGGATGTTTTCACCCACGGGTTCGTCACTTACTCCAACCACGCTAAACAACAACTTCTCGGAGTGAACGAGGTATTGTTAGAAACCCACGGTGCGGTCAGCAAAGAAGTCGCGCTCGCAATGGCAGAAGGTGCTTTGGCACGATCCCGTGCAGACATTGCCGTTGCTGTCACAGGTATTGCCGGCCCCACGGGCGGCAGCGAATCCAAACCTGTCGGCACGGTTTGGATTGCCTTGGCAACACCACGCAAACGTTTTGCCGTTAAAAAGTTCCACCCACAGGGACGTGAGTATTTTAAGCTGTCGACCAGCCAGAACGCACTAGACTTGGTGCGGCGTGAGCTAACGGGCTAGACGATCCTACTATCCAAATTAAACACCTGCCCGGAGGTGTGTAGCATTCTCTGATGCAGATGTGCCACAAATTCTGCCACAGCCTCGGGCGTGTTGAATCTGCCGAGCGTGTGCTTTTGCAACGCGGCCTGCTTCACCTCATCGGATAGATTGTCAGTCATCTTGGTTTCCAGAAACCCGGGCAAGATCGCATTCACCCGCACGTTGCGTGCGCCAAGTTCCTGCGCCATGGATTTCATCATGCCTAACAATGCCGACTTCGCCGCTGCGTAATTCGCCTGCCCTGCAGGCGGGTGGATTGCTGAAAAACTAGAAATAAAAATAATGTGCCCGCTGCGGCGTTTCATCATGCTGCGCGACACCTCACGGGCGCAGAGAAAGGCACCTTTCAGATTCACCTGCATGACCTGATCCCAATCGGACTCCGACATCCGAGCAAGCGGCTTATCCAATATTGCACCGGCATTACAAACCAGCAAATCAATCTCACCAACGTCGGCGAAGTATGCCTTAACGGAATCTGTGGAAGTGACGTTGAGTTCATTTTTTCTCGGCGCCAGCACATCAAGCCCTGCCGATTTTAATTTAATAGAAATAGCTTCTCCCAGCCCCCCTTTTCCGCCTGTGATAATTGCTTGCTGCATGATAAGGAGTGCGGACAATCCTGTCCGCATAGTCGTATTAGATGGGGACAGGATTGTCCCCTCTCCCTACACAAGCATCAGCGCGGGATTCTCGATGAGTTTTTTCACTTCATTGATGAACTCAGCACCGACGGCACCATCTACGACACGGTGGTCACAGCTCACTCCGATATTCATCCGTTGCCCGATGACGATTTCGCCATCTTTGACCACCGGCTTCTGCACAATCGCTCCCACGCTGAGGATGACTGCCTGAGGCGGGTTGACAATTGCATCAAAGCTCTCAATTCCCCAAGCACCAAGATTGGAAACGGTGATCGTGCCACCATCAAATTCGTTAGGCATGAGTTTTTTATCGCGGGCACGCCCAGCAAAGTCTTTCACTTGCTGAGAAATTTGCAGCATGGTCTGGTCGGCGGCATCCTTGATCACTGGAGTTACCAGACCATCATCCACAGCGATGGCAACGGAAACGCCCACTTTAGCGAACTGGACAATATGGTCGCCATTAAATGAGGCATTCACCGCAGGAACCGCTTGGGCGGCGGTAATCACCGCCTTGAGGATAAAGTCATTCACACTGTACTTATTCCCGTGAGTCTGCTCTGCCTGCGCGTTCACTTGCTTGCGCAAAGTCATCAGAGGCTCTGTGTCGGCCTCAACGTGCAGATAGAAATGCGGGATCGTTGTCTTGGATGTAAGCAGCCTGTCAGCAATGATCTTACGCATCGAAGAAAGCTCGATTCTCTCATCCTCGGCAGCAACTGATGGTAAAATAGCTTTAACAGCAGCTGATACTGGCGCAGCACCTTGATTGGTTGCCAACGATTTAGCTGACGCAGCAAGTGCTGTTGCAGCAGTGGATAGGCCCGTACCGGCAGCGGCTTCAGCAGATGCCTGCCCTGCAGATGCAGGCTCAGCCGACTCCACATCAGCTTTAACAATTCGACCTCCAGGCCCCGTACCCTGAACAACAGATAGATCAATCCCCCTAGCTACCGCAATTTTTTTGGCGAGTGGAGATGCCTTGATACGTTCGCCACCAATCGCAGCCGCAACAACGGCTGGCTCAGATGCTGCGGGTGTCTCTTGAACAGGAGCTTCCTGTTGTGCTGTGTCTGATTGCGTTGGCTCCTGCTGATTTTCCTCTGCAGGGGCGGCGCCAGCTTCCTCACCATCCTCAAGAAGAACTCCCAGCACAGCACCAACCTCAGCTTTTCCTCCTTCCTCAATACGAATTTCGGAGAGTACACCCTCGTCAAACGCCTCCATCTCCATGGTTGCTTTGTCTGTCTCAATCTCAGCAATTACGTCGCCGATTTCAATTTCGTCACCGACTTGCTTGTTCCATTTCACGACAGTGCCCTCCGTCATGGTATCGGAGAGCTTGGGCATTTCAATATTGATAGGCATGAGAAAATTTAATTATGTGGCAGAATACATCGGTTAAACTAGCGACTTGGGCAAGCCGATTATACAAAAAGAGAAAACCGTGCCCACTTGAGCACGGTCATTGGTTAAATAAGATTTCTAGATAGGCTGATTATGGTGAATAAGGCAGATCCTTCATCGTAGGAATCAATCCAATATTTGGCTCACCACCTCCGCCTTGAGCAGATGCCCGAGCGGTAACTTCCTTGTTGACGATGCCAGCGCACTCAGAATATGGATTAAATGATGATCCATTTTTGATACACCACTTGCTTACATTACGTTTTTTAGTAACAGGAACACGATCAACGACTACATGGGAAGTCTTGCCATCATGCACAGTTCGTTTGACATTCTTAAATTTAGTCACCTCCTTCTGCGCGGAGAGTGAACCTACGCATGGAATAATACTACAGCAGGATGAGAATACCAATGAGATGGCTGCGAGAGTGAGTAGATGGATCGTAATTTTCATAGTAGTGGTAATAGTTTAGAGATCAATTCAGGGAGCTTGCAATGAAAAAGGAGGGAAATAATTGCTATGTCACGCAATGGTAAGCACCTGCTCAACGATACGGCGCGGATTCGGCAGCTGCTCATCCTCGATCGCAGGTGAATAAATCGCTGGTGCATCAAGTGTGCAGACACGTTTGACTGGGGCATCAAGGTGATCAAACGCATGCTCTTGGATCAGCGTGGTGATCTGAGAGGAAACGCCGCAAAACGGCTTACTCTCATCCACAAGCACCGCGCGGTTGGTTTTCATGACAGTATCGATAATCGCCTGCTGGTCGAGAGGGCGGATCGAACGCAGATCCAAAACCTCCGCATTGATTCCGTGTTCCGATTGCAATGTCTCAGCAGCTTCTAATGCGCGCAACACACTGCGTCCATGGGCAATAAGAGAGACATCACTACCTACACGTTTAACATCAGCTTTTCCCAAGGGAACAAGATGATCACCATCTGCAGGGTCAGGGACTTCACCCGAAGTGCCATAAAGCAAGGTATTTTCCATGACATAAACAGGATCGTTATCGCGGATGGCGGACTTCATAAGCCCCTTGGCATCGGCTGGTGTAGCAGGGGAACAAACTTTGAGACCTGGGAAAGAGGCAAAAATAGCCTCCGGAACATGCGAGTGTGTCGCCCCCACACCAGTTCCACCGTTAGCTGGACCGCGCATGACAATGGGCACGTTACAGAGCCCGCCAGACATGTAGCGTACGCATGCCGCGTTATTGACAAGTTGATCGAATGCCACGGAATGGAACGACCAAAACATGAGTTCCATCACAGGCCTGACACCTAACATGGAAGCACCGATACCCATGCCGATAAACCCAGCCTCAGAAATAGGCGTGTCGACGATGCGTTTGCATCCCCATTTTTCCCAAAGACCCTCAGTTACTTTGTAGGCACCGTTGTATTGGGCAACTTCCTCACCCATGATTACAACGTTTTCGTCGCGGGTCAGTTCTTCATCAAAGGCTTCACGAAGGGCGTGGCGGTAGAGTATTTCTCTCATGATTAAAAAAGGTTAATGTGGTTAGCAAAAAAGTGCTTAGTCGTTGAAGAAGTGACGGCCAACTTGTGAGGCATCGGTTTTGTTGTCTGTCTCCCAGTAGACGTCTTCGAAAATTGATTCCACGGTGGGCGCAGGTGATTCATCGGCAAATTTTGCCGCAGCAACGGCCTCTTGTTTTGCCTCCTTGTCGATGTTATCCGCTTCTTCATCTGTTATCACAGCCTCATCAATAAGGCGACGGCGCCAAAGGCGGAGAGGGTCGTGATAAGTCTTATATTTCTCAATTTCTTCAGGAGTGCGGTATTTCTTCGCATTCGCATCCGCTACCGAATGACCGTAGTATCGGTATGTGGCAATCTCTAACACCGTTGGTTTACTCTCCTTGCGCGCACGCTCCATGGCGATATGTGTTTTGGCGCGGACCTCGTAAACATCTTCTCCATTAACAAGATCCCATTCCATATCATATGCCTCTGCACGCTGCGCTAGGCAATCTTTATAAGCACTCGAGCGCTGCTGGCTCGTCCCCATGGAGTAACCGTTGTTTTCAATAATGTATACGACTGGCAGTTCAAACAACGCGGCGAGGTTCAGTGACTCATGGAATGCACCTTGGTTGACAGCACCATCCCCGAGGTAACACAGACAGCAGCCTTCCTGCTCCTTGTATTTCACCCCATAGGCAAGACCCAAGCCCAGAGGCGCCTGGCCAGCAACGATACCGTGCCCACCCCAGAAATTCTTAGACGGGTCAAATAGGTGCATCGATCCACCCTTACCTTTGGCCGAACCCGTGGCTTTACCATAAAGCTCAGCCATACAGGGGTTCATTTCCATACCCACAGCTAATGCATGTCCGTGACAACGATAGGCAGTGATGACGTGATCATGATCACCGCACAATGAAATCGTACCAACAGCAACGGATTCCTGACCTATGTATAGGTGTAAAAACCCACCCATTTTACCTCCATTATAGAACTTCAATGAAGTTTGCTCGAAACGCCGGATTCGCGCCATGTCACGGAAGAGATCAATCTTCTGTTCAGCGCTTAAGCTCTGGTTGACTTTAGATTGTGAAAAATCGAGAGGAGATGCTGGTGAATCCATCGGTAAGTTATAGTGGTGAAAGAAAAGGTGAACTAGTGGCTAGCGGCGATAGGTTCAAGCCCAAACCGACGTGCAGTCTTTAGCGAGGGAAACTTGAGCGTTGCGACGAACATTAAAGTGAAGACAGTATTGGCACACAGGCTGTTGCGGAAAAATACCCAAGTAGGCAAATGCGTTGCTGGATGCCCAGTCCACATCGCCAGCGTAAAACCATCCCATGTCTTGGGATAGGCTGGGTCAGCAAGATAGCTATAAAAATTAGTCGATAGATAGAAAAACGTCGCAGCCAAAAGCGTGCCACCAACAAGCGGTAAAAAAGTCGTTTTACCACGCAATCGGTAACCAATCATCACGCAAACTAACATGGCCAAAAGAATGATAACATCAATCATCCCAAAAACTTGATACCCTTGAATCAAACTCGTCACCGGACCACCTATAACCCAAGCAAAAGCAGCTGCTGGTAAGAGCAAAGGACAAGCGCGAGCAAACACGGCCGCACAAAAAAACAACGCCGCAAACGGCACAATATTCGGCAAGCTTTCGCTGGTGTATGCACCACCAACTCTAAATACCAGTAATAGAGCAATTAACAAAGCAATTGGCATGATGTCCCTCTTCACGGGGGGAAACTAGCACTGCTAGACGGCTTGACCAGAAAAATGAACACGCATGCCACAAGACCATGCCCAAACTAGGAATTGAGCATACGCAATGCATCACGCAATAGATCTTCAGTAGGAGCATCCGCCTTGATTTTAGCAATCGCAGCCACTGCCTTACGCGCCTCCACTTGCTTGTACCCTAGCCCAATCAATGCTGACTCAGCATCCACCGCCGCGCTCGGCACAGACTCGCCTGCCGCTGCCTGCCATGCCTCGGCCACACCTACCTTGTCCTTAAGCTCGAGAATAATTCGCTCAGCTGTTTTTTTACCTAGACCTTTGATCTGAGAAAGCGCGGCAGCATCACCATTAACGACGCATGATTTAAAATGATCTACCGGCATCCCACTAAGCACAGCCATCCCGATAGCTGGGCCAATACCTGTCACACGCTCAATCAACAGAAGAAAAAGATCTTTTTCCGAGACAGAAGCAAATCCGTAAAGCGTGTGCGCTGTTTCACGGATATGCAAATGGGTGTGAAGATCAACCTCCTTACCCTCCACTGGATTGATTTCATCATAGGTAGACAGAGAGACTGTTAGCAAATAGCCCAAACCATTAACATCTATAACAAGCCTGCCAGGCAGAGCTTCTAACACCTTTCCCCGTATACGCGCGATCATGCGGTGCCATTACAGCCATTGACCTCCCCCCGAGTCAACAGGAATTCCTCAACAGACGTGCGCACCGCCAGCGCATGGCAAGCGACACGTTTTCCCAATGGCAGCGAACTGGGTGTTTCTAATGTGTAGGAAACACGCGTACCTTGTTCCGCCATATAGATTGCCTCAGGCCACTGATCAGGGAAATCAGCACGTGGTTCATGAAAAATCCAACCAGGCTCACGAACTTTATGATCATCAATGAACCGGCATGGCTCTGTCAGGATTTCCTTTGCCGCCGCATTAAGAATCGACCTAGCCGTGCTCGGGTATCCTTTTTTCTGAATTTCGTAGAGGTAGAAACCAGTACTCTCCCAATCTTCATGCAATGAAATGAACATCTCCGGCACGGGTTGCTTTTCCAGCCAAGCAACATGGGCACTTACCTCCCCAGTCATTTTTTTCAAATAATCGCGGTTTAGATCTACACCTTGCGCGTTTTCACGTACTCCCATTGCTAAGCCAGTGGGGTTGATCACGGGGCATATTCGCCATTCAACTCCATCTCCAAAAAATCCACTTCTAAGCAACTCAAGCATGGCGATAACCCCGGCAGGCTCATCACCATGCATTCCAGAAGACAAATAAACCTTGGGCGCACCATCCAAAATCCTCGTATAAGCAGGCAAACTGTAGCCGCCAATTACTGCCATTGACTCAGAAAAAAATCCAGCATCCGTCGCAGACCTTTGGAAGCTTTGCAAATATGACGAAATATCAAAACTCACATCTGAGGATAAACATCCCCACATAAATACACAACCCTTGACTCTGGCCTCCAGATTCATGACTGTTGAACACATGAACGTTCTCGTCGTCGGAGGTGCAGGCTACATTGGTAGCCATTGCGTCAAACAACTCCAAGCAGCAGGCCACACACCAATTGTACTGGATAATTTAGTCTATGGTCATCAGGCTGCAATAGCTCATGATATCAAACTTTATCAGGAAAATCTCGGGAACCGATCCGCTGTCGCCAAAATCCTGCGCGAGGAAAAAATTGATATAGTCATGCACTTCGCTGCCTTTATCAATGTCGGTGAATCAGTTCATACACCACTTAAGTATTACGAAAACAACGTCGGTAACACAATCCAGCTACTCCTCGCAATGTCTGATGCCGGCGTCAGAAAATTCGTCTTTTCCTCCACCTGCGCCACTTATGGTGAGCCCGATACTTTACCGCTCGTCGAGGACCTCCCCCAATCGCCCATCAACCCCTACGGAGCTACCAAACTTCACGTCGAACATATTCTCCAAGACCTCGCCCGCTCCGGCACCATATCCTCAGCCGTTTTCCGCTATTTTAATGCATCAGGCGCTGTCAACGACGGCAGCATCGGGGAGGATCACACCCCCGAGACCCACCTCATCCCTCTCGCAATCCATGCGGCAACCGGAAAACGAGGCCCATTAAAAATTTTCGGTACTGACTACCCGACACCCGACGGCACCTGCCTGCGCGACTACATTCACGTAGACGATATTTCTCGCGCCCACATCGCAGTATTTGATCAGATAGACACACCAAAAACCTACGTGCACTATAATCTAGGCACTGGCAAACCAACATCCGTGCGTGAAATCCTCAATGCAGTAGAAAAAGTCACTGGCCTACCAGTGCCAACCGAGGAAGCACCGCGCCGCGCCGGCGACCCACCCTCGCTCTACGCCGATAACTCTAAAGCCCGAAAATACCTTGGATGGGAACCACAACATATGAATATTGAATCAACAATCAATACCGCGTGGAAATGGCATCAAAACCACCCAAATGGTTATAGCTCAACAGCAAACAAGAATAGCTGATGTTCCTTGACTCTTGCGCCCCCTCTCTTACCTCTTACCCCCCATGCCAACTGATCTTCACTACTGCCCAGACTACTTTGCCTACACACGCCGTAAAACGCGCGAGATCATCGTAGGTAACGTCGGAGTCGGCGGGAATAATCCCATTCGTGTTCAGTCAATGATCACCTCGGACACCCGTGATACCGAAGCTTGCGTTAAACAGGTCCTCGATCTCGCCAAAGCAGGATGTGAAATTGTAAGGATCACAGCACAGACTAAAAAATATGCTGAAAATTTAGAAAATATCCGCGATGGCGTGCGTGCCGCTGGGTGCAATGTGCCGCTAGTTGCCGATATTCATTTCAAACCCGACGCCGCATTCGAAGCCGCAAAATGGGTCGAAAAAATCCGCGTCAACCCAGGCAACTATGCCGATACCAAAAAATTCGCCATCCGCGAATACACCGATGAACAATATGCAGATGAATTAGAGCGTATCCGCGAGGACTTCGCTCCACTAGTAGAGCTCTGTAAAAAACTCGAGCGAGCGATGCGCATCGGCACCAACCACGGATCGCTATCCGACCGTATCATGAACCGTTACGGCGATACCCCCTTGGGCATGGTGGAAAGCGCACTTGAGTTCGCACGTATTGCCCGTGACCTCGATTACCACAATTTCTGTTTCTCGATGAAGGCCTCAAACCCCAAAGTTATGATCGAGGCATACCGCCTTCTTGTCGCTCGCCTAGATCAAGAGGGCAAGGACTGGAATTACCCAATTCATCTCGGTGTCACTGAGGCTGGAGATGGCGAGGATGGCCGCATCAAATCCGCCATCGGTATTGGCTCCCTACTCGCAGATGGTATCGGTGATACCATCCGCGTATCTCTCACAGAGGACGCCGTGCATGAAATCCCTGTTGCCAAAGCGATTGTCGCCAACATTGAGCACAGCCATCTACCTACTGACCCCACGGGCAGCCAACGCGGAACACTTTCTTACGATCCCTTTTCCTACGAGCGTCGCCATAGTAAAAAAATGACTATCAATGGTCACGAACTCGGAGCTGAAAGCACCATCCGTGTGTTTACCTCACGTAAAAAATGGGACGCCCTGGCACACAAAATCGATAAGTTAGGTGACTTCACACCCGAGGCTGTGATCGAGGACTCCGAGGTCATTGAGGTCGACCCATGGAACACGGCTGCCGTCATGGAGATTAATGCCATTCAAGAGCCTCGCCTCGTCACCGTTGCTGACGATTCCCACACAGCCGCCGTCATTCACGCATTTCGGCTCCTCGCCTCCAAGCTCTCAGCCCACCACCCAATCCTACTCAAGGACACCCTAACACCCTCTGCCAATGCTGGCGCAGATTTCATTGATAACCTGATCACCGCTGCCCGTAATATCGGGTCACTCCTTTGCGATGGTATCGGTGACGCCATCATCGTGCAGGGAGAAAAAGCTCCCGGGCAATCGCTGCGCCTCTCGTATAATGTTCTACAAGCTGCCGGCTCACGAATTTTCAAAACTGACTACGTCGCCTGTCCATCCTGCGGTCGCACTCTTTTTAATCTCCAAGAAACCACCCAGAAGGTTCGTGAGGCAACCGGCCATCTCAAAGGCGTTCGTATCGCCATTATGGGATGCATTGTGAATGGCCCAGGCGAAATGGCCGATGCCGATTTCGGTTACGTCGGTGGCGCCCCGGGAAAAATCAACCTCTACGTGGGTAAACAGGCCGTGAAATTCAATATACCAGAGGTAGAAGCTGTTGATCGCCTCATCGATCTTATCAACGAACACGGCAAATGGATTGATGCACCTCCACCAATAGCCAACTAGAACTGCTCCCACAACATAGCCTGTCCATACAATCGCAATAAAGCTCGCCGGCTCAGAGCTCTTCGATTTTTCGCCATACACACCCAGCCTGCCCCTCCTCGGTGCGTATAAATAGCTCTTGTAAACCTTTCGAGCTTTGGGTCACTGCCTTCAGACCTCCGGCAACCTCACGCTGCACACGCACTGACCCCGTAGTAGCATTTTTACCAAGTGATTTACCACCATAGGACCGACCAATAATAACCCCTACCACACCAGCCAGGGATTCGATTTTACGCATCGCCTTATGGCATTCTTTGGATGAACTCTGATGACGACCTCTTGATGGCACACATATAGCATGCCGCAGAACAATTCATTCGTGAAGGCTCAATTTCTCATAACTTTCCCACCACATTTACGATAGGCACTCGGGCTCATTCCCATGGCTATTTTAAACTGCTTAGCAAAATGGCTATGATCATAAAATCCAGTGTCATACGCAATAAGCGAAATCGGCTCTGTGCCCTCACTCAAAAGCTTGGCCGCGGCATCTACGCGCACCTTGTTAATATACTTCATCGGAGTGAACTTAAAATATTTTCTGAAGCTTCGCTCAAATTGACTCACCGAAAGGTCACTCATCTTAGCCAGCTCGGTTACTTTAATTGTTTTAGTAAAATTTTTTCGGATAAAATCAATCGCTTTAGCAAGGTTCTGATATGGCCCATATAAAGATCCAGACGGCTTACAATCACGCATTAAACCAGCAAGCCCTACCAGAGCTCCCGACCTGTCGAATAAAGGAAACTTGCTTGATAAATACCAATCCATAGCACCGCTAACGTTAGGCACCACCCAAATACGGTTGGTGATTGGTTGCCTCTCTCGAAAAATCTCCTGATCCTCCTCTCGGTAATACTTGGCCATTAAAGGATCAAAATGATGAAAATCATCCGTGCCGATAATATCCGATTCCTCTCTAACTCCTATGCGACTCATCAAGGCTCGATTACACATCGTAAATTGATAGTTCAAATCCTTGGCAAAAAAATAAAGATCAGGAGCGTCTTCGAATAATTCCGACAAACACCGCTTTAAATCAACCTGTTCAAGAAAAGACAAACTCACATCGCTCATGCCGATTTCATACAAATAAAAAACCATTAAATCGAGTAGATTTATCTAAATCTGAACGTAAAATACCAATATGAAAATCAAGAGTTATCTAAGATTATACAATCTATGCCTACTCACTCTCAGCAGCTCAACCCTAGCCGGCGAGCTCGAGTTCAACCGCGACATCAGACCAATCCTCTCGGAAAACTGCTTCCATTGCCACGGCCCAGATGAAGAAACGCGCGAAGCAAAACTTCGACTCGACACCCGTGAAGGGGCCTTAAAAAAAGACGCCATCGTACCGGGAAAACCAGATGACAGCGAGGTGATGTATCGTATCACTACCGACGATGAAGACGATCTCATGCCCCCACCAGAGCATCATCTTGAATTGAGCAAAAAGGACATCGCAATCCTCGAACAATGGATCAAAGAGGGCGCAGAGTATCAACAACACTGGTCCTTCGAGAAGCCGAAGCCATCAGGTGACGGCAAACTCAGAGAGATCATCGATACCGAAATCCAAAAATACCTGAGCAAGGAAAAACTCAAAGCCTCACCAGCCGCCACCCGCGAGACAATTATTCGCCGCCTCTCACTAGATCTCCGCGGACTCCCCCCGAAACTCACCGAAATCGATACCTTCATCGCCGACAACTCACCGGATGCATACGAGAAACTCGTCGACCGCATGCTGTCGTCACCACAAACCGCCGAGCGACTGGCGCTCGACTGGCTCGATGTAGCCCGCTTCTCAGATACAAATGGCTACTCGATCGACGACCACCGTGACATGTGGGTCTGGCGCGACTGGGTCATCCACGCGTTTATGAACAACAAACGCTACGATACTTTCCTAACCGAACAACTCGCCGGCGACCTCATCCCCAATGCCACTCCGGAACAAATCATGGCTACCGGATTTCTGCGCAACAGCATGAACACACACGAAGGCGGCACCATTGCTGAAGAATACCGCGTTGCCTACATCGCAGACAAAATCGATACCGTCTCATCCGCCTTCATGGGGTTAACGATGAAGTGCGCGCAATGCCACAATCATAAATACGACCCAATCAGTCAAAAAGACTACTACCGCTTCTACGCCTTCTTTGACTCAGCCACCGAGAACGGGAAGGGCGCCAAAAACGGCAACACCGCTCCCTTCATCCAAGTCACTTCCCCACTGCACAAAATCTCTGATGCACACAAGGCCCTGACCGAGCGCGCCAATCATATTCGAAAACTACGCAATGATATCAAACCATCTTCAAAATTATCAAAACGCTTCCACAAATCCCTCGGAATTGAACTGAAAGTAATCGAAAAACAAATCAAAGACGCTGGTAAAACATCCGTAATGATAATGGACTCGCCCGGTAAACGAAAAACCCACATACTCATTCGTGGAGAATACAATAACCCCGGTGAAGTAGTCACCGCTGGCATTCCAGAAATTTTTGGTCAACTTCCCAAGAACCAGAAAGCCGACCGTCTTGCTCTCGCTCGTTGGCTCACCTCGAAGGATAATCCACTCACAGCCCGAGTCGCCGTGAACCGCTACTGGCAGCTGATTTTCGGCACCGGCCTCGTTCGCACAGCTGGGGACTTCGGCTCCCAAGGCGAATGGCCATCACACCAAGCCCTCATAGACACCTTAGCCGTCCACTTTCAGCAAAACGGCTGGAATATACGAACCCTCTTGAAAGAAATGGTCATGTCCAAAACCTACCGCCAAAAATCTAACATATCTCGCCGCATGCTAGAACATGACCCACAGAACCGACTGCTTGCCCGCGCCCCACGTACACGACTACCCGCCGAACTCGTCCGCGATAATGCCCTCGCTATAAGCGGCCAACTCAGCTCCCAAATTGGCGGACCAAGCGTCTACCCCGAACAACCCGACGGCCTCTGGCGGCAGATCAGCCACTTCGGCTACGGAGCATTCACTGCGCAGGCCTACTATCCTGATGCGGGCGACAACGCCACTCGCCGCAGTATGTATAGCTTCTGGAAACGAACTTCTCCACCACCATCACTTTCCATCTTCGATGCCCCCACCCGTGAAACCTGCACCGTCCGCCGACTGCAAACCAACACACCACTTCAAGCACTCGTTCTCCTTAACGACCCACAGTTTCTGAAAGCAGCGGGAGCCCTTGCCACGCGCATGATCAACGAAGGCGGAAAGACAACAACTAATCGCATCCGTTACGCATTTCGCCTCGCTACCTCACGTCTACCGAAAAACGCGGAACTGGACATACTCAATGCCGCCTACGCAAGAGAAAAGGCGCGCTTCTCCGGCGACCCCAAAGCCACCAAAGCACTCATTCAAGAATCAGGAAATGCCGGTAATGATACAGATCTTGCCGCTCTCACCATGATCGCATCCACTATCCTCAACCTCAACGAAACCATCACCAAACAGTAACCATGGCTCAATCAAAGTTTTCACGCCGCGGATTCCTCGGAAAAACCGCTGGCACTCTCGCATACATGGGCACGCCAAGCATCATCAGTGCTGGCAATCAAGCCGGTGGTCTCCCTAACCTCCCCCATCACAAAGCTACCGCAAAACGGGTCATCTATCTGTTCCAATCTGGTGGACCCTCGCACATCGACTTGTTCGATTACAAACCGACTCTCGAAAAACTCCACGGCACTAACTTACCAGATAGCGTGCGCGGTAACCAAAGAGTCACCGGTATGACCGCAGGACAAAAACAATTTCTAGTCAACAAAACCGTCTCTCCAATCAAACCTCGCGGGCAAAGCGGGGTAACCATCTCCGATCTGTTACCCTACACCTCTGGCATCGCCGATGACATCTGTCTCGTGAAATCAGTCCACACCGAGGCAATCAACCACGACCCCGGCATCACTTTCATCAATACAGGCTCACAAATCCCAGGCCTCCCCAGCTTGGGCGCATGGTGTAACTACGGACTGGGTAGTAATAACCGCGATATGCCAGGCTACATTGTTATGCTATCGCAAGGTAAAGGCAAAAACCCTGGCCAACCGATATTCTCTCGGTTGTGGGGCAGCGGTTTCATCCCGTCCAGCCACCAAGGCGTTCAACTCCGTGGTGGCGGCACACCAATCCTTTACCTCGATGATCCGAAAGGAATCGACCGTAAAAGCCGCCGTAAGATGCTCGACGATATCGCCAAACTCAATGCCATGCGCCTTGATCAAAGCGGGGACCCCGAAATCGCTACCCGCAATTTCCAATACGACATGGCATACCGCATGCAGGCATCAGCACCAGAAATTACCGATCTCACAGACGAACCAGAAAGCACTTTCAAACTTTACGGCGAAGACGCACGTATCCCTGGCACTTACGCATACAACTGCCTACTAGCACGCCGCATGGCCGAACGTGACGTACGCTTCATCCAGCTTTTTCACCGCGGCTGGGACCAACACAACTCACTCGTCCCCCACCTAACCGCCCAATGCAAAGACACCGATCAAGCATCCGCAGCACTCGTGACCGACCTCAAACAACGCGGTATGCTCGACGACACCCTAGTCATCTGGGGCGGTGAGTTTGGTCGCAGCGTTTATAGCCAAGGTAAGATCAACGCCGGCCGCGACCACCACGGCCGCTGCTTCAGCATGTGGATGGCTGGTGGAGGTATTGCCAGTGGTCGCATGCACGGTGAAACAGATGACTTCTGCTATAACATCACCAAAGATCCCGTACACATCCGCGACCTCACAGCCACCGCACTCCATTGCCTCGGTATTAACGACAAACGCTTCACCTTCAAACATCAAGGCCTGAACCACACCCCAACCGGCGTTGAGCCAACTAAAGTAGTCACACAGATCTTAGCTTAGCTGCAAACGTTAGAACAAACCGACCACCTTACCATCATCATCTAGATCAATCCGATCAGCGGATGGAATTTTTGGTAATCCAGGCATCGTCATAATGTCACCACAGATCATGATGACAAACTCAGCACCTGCTGCGAGACGAACCTCACGGACTTTGACAACGTGATTTTCAGGCGCGCCCAACATCTGGGGATCTGTCGAAAACGAATACTGGGTTTTAGCAACACAGATTGGATATTCTCCAAAGCCATCTTCTTGTAGTCTCTTGACCTGTGCTCGCACTTTGGTGTCAGCCACAATTTCACTTGCAGAGTAGATTTTTTTAGCAACCGCTTCCATCTTATTCCACAGCGGCAGGTCATCCTCGTAAGTAAGCTGAAAGTTAGCGGGACATTTATCTATGACATCCACCACAGCTCGGGCAAGGTCTTCTGCACCTTCGCCACCTTTTGCCCAATGCTCCGCTAGCACGACATCAACCTGTAAATGACCAAGTCGCTGGCGAAGCAGCTCAATCTCAGCCTCGGTGTCGGCAGTGAATCGGTTTATAGCAACAACACATGGTAGCCCCCAGTGCTCCCGCACATTACGCACATGGCGCTCAAGATTTTTTATACCTTTACCCAGCGCATCGAGGTTCTCTTCAGCAAGATTTTTGACATCCGCTCCACCATGAAACTTCAATGCCTTAATCGTCGCTACTACCACCGAGGCGTCCGGCTTAAGCCCCGACTTTCGGCACTTAATATCAATGAATTTTTCAGCACCAAGATCAGCACCAAATCCAGCCTCCGTGACCACATAGTCAGCCAATTTAAGCGCTGATTTAGTAGCAATAACAGAGTTACACCCATGAGCGATGTTCGCAAATGGACCACCGTGAATGAATGCCATGTTCCCCTCAAGCGTTTGCACTAGGTTCGGTTTAAAAGCATCTTTCAGAAGCACCGTCATCGACCCATGAGCATTTAGGTCACGCGCACGAATCGGTTTTCTCGTTCGGGTGTATCCTACAATGATATTACCCAAGCGATCTTTGAGTTCTTGAATTGATGTTGATAGACAGAAAATCGCCATCACCTCCGATGCCACCACGATGTCAAAACCATCGGTGCGCGGATATCCGTTACCTAGCCCACCAAGAGCCACCGTGATTTGACGCAGTGCGCGGTCATTCATATCTACCACCCTACGCCACACCACACGGCGAACATCAATTTCTAATACATTACCGTGATGAATGTGGTTATCCACCAACGCAGCGAGCAAGTTGTTCGCTAATCCAATCGCATGAAAATCACCCGTAAAGTGTAAGTTGATATCCTCCATAGGAACCACTTGGGCGTAACCACCACCTGCTGCACCTCCCTTCATACCAAAACATGGCCCGAGTGATGGCTCACGCAGACAAACCACAGCTTTCTTTCCAATGCGATTCATTCCATCGGTAAGCCCAACACTCGTCGTGGTTTTACCCTCACCAGCAGGCGTTGGCGATATAGCTGTAACAAGGATGAGTTTGCCGTCCGGCCTGTCTTTCAATGATTCGAGGTAATCGAGTGAAACCTTCGCCTTATAGTGTCCGTATGGCTCTAAGTGCTCATCGGATATACCTAATTTCTCCTTCGCAAGCTCAGCAATACGCTCCATCTCATTTTTCTGGGCAATTTCAATGTCCGTCATGCGCACAAACTAGACACCACTTCCTGAGCATAAAAGACCTATCTTATCATAATTTTTTATGAACGATAATGTCAGACCTTGCACCCACCCAAACACTATTCTAATCTGCACCAGCAATGAACACTCTCAAACTCGTTTTACTCGCGCTAACAACTGCTACCCTGCATGCCGCACCTCCAAACATCATCCTCATTCTCTCCGACGACCAGTCGTGGAACGACTACAGCTTCATGGGCCACAAACAGATAGAAACCCCACACCTTGATAAACTTGCTGCCGAGTCACTGACCTACACCCGCGGTTACGTTCCTGCTCCTCTCTGCCGGCCATCCTTAGCCTCACTCTTCACTGGTCTCTACCCTCATCAACACGGCATCACGGGCAACGACCTCAATGGCCCTGATAGTAAAAAGGCATCACGAAAAACTCCCAAAGGCGCTAAACTCCATCAGCAGCTCTACGATCAGTTCAAGCAATGCAAGGGACTTGCCTCCGAGCTTACAAAAAAAGGCTACCTCTCGCTACAAACCGGAAAATGGTGGGAATCCACCCCTCAAAGCTCAGGCTTCACCCACGCCATGACTCACGCCGACCCCAAACGCGGCGGTCGCCACGGTGACGCCGGCCTCAAAGTCTCACGCAAAGGCATCGATGATGTTCGCGCGTTCCTCAATGACGCCAAAGCCGCTAAAAAACCCTTCTTCATCTGGCACGCCCCCTTCCTCCCACACACACCACACAACCCACCCAAGGAACTATTTGAGAAATACAAAACCAAGGTCGACTCCCCAAGTGTGGCGCGCTATTACGCCATGGTCGATTGGTTTGACCAAACCTGTGGTGAGCTTCTCGGTGAGCTAGACAAACGTGGTCTGAGCGAGAACACCATCGTCATTTATGTGACCGACAACGGCTGGATCCAAAACCCCAATGGCGGTGGCTACGCGCCATTGTCCAAGCAAGACGTCCACGATGGCGGCGTCCGCACCCCCATCATGATCAAGTGGAAGGGACAGATCACACCACTCATGGATAAAATCACCCCCGTCTCATCCATTGACATACCACCCACCATTCTAAAACTCGCAGGCTCCGACGTGCCAAAAGCCATGACCGGCATCGATCTGCGCGACACCGCAGCCCTGAAAAAAAGAAACACCGTGTTCGGTGCTGATCACTCTCACAACATCGTAAGCGTGGATCAACGCGCCGCCAATCTCGAATCACGCTACATCGTCCACGGCGACTGGAAACTCATCATCCATAACCACAAAAACTTCCCTCCGCCCAAATACGGCAAGATACGCAATGGCAAAAAAAATAACCCCGAAGGAAAACCCGAACTCTATAACCTAATAGACGACCCCCACGAGCTCAATAACCTCGCGGCAAAACATACAGACAAAGTTACCACTCTGACAAAAAAACTCGACGCATGGTGGGATGGCTCGGAGCCAAAAAAATAGTCTGTGTCATAGCTTTCCCACACCACTAATTAACGTTAATATCTGACTATGCCTTTTGAAAAAAAAACCCCACCCAAGGTAGGCAAACCTAAAACATCAGCCGCAGGAGCCGCAGCAGTAGCTTCCTCAATGAACCATGTAATGCGCACCGCAGGCCCCGTGCGCGGCACCAAAGCTCTGTTAGAACTCAACCAAAAAGACGGCTTTGATTGCCCAAGCTGTGCCTGGCCTGACCCTGACGATCACCGCGCAGTTACCGAATTCTGCGAAAATGGTGCCAAAGCGATTGCCTCAGAGGCAACAACCAAACAGATCGACCGATCATTTTTCCGAAAGCACAGCGTAGCGGATCTTCTGGAAAAAAGCGACTACTGGCACGACCAGCAAGGACGATTGGTCGAGCCGATGGTGCTGCGTGAAGGAGCGACTCATTATGAACCCATCGATTGGAACGATGCTTTTGAACTTATTGGCAGCCAACTCAAATCACTCGACAACCCAGACGAAGCCATTTTCTATACTTCAGGACGCGCCAGCAATGAAGCCGCATTTCTTTACCAACTTTTTATCCGCCACTATGGCACAAACAATCTACCCGATTGCTCAAACATGTGCCATGAATCAAGTGGCACCGCGATGAAACAAGCCGTTGGCATCGGCAAAGGCACGGTCACTCTTGATGATATTCACGAAGCAGACACCGTGATTTGTATCGGCCAAAACCCGGGAACCAACCACCCCAGGATGCTCTCATCACTCGAAACCTGCGTGGAAAATGGCGGCAAAATCATCGCTGTCAACCCACTCAAAGAAGCCGGCTTGATGGGATTCGCACACCCACAGAAAATCAGTGGCATGATGGGTAAATCCACTCAACTCGCAACGCAGTATTTACAGGTGAAAGTAAATGGTGACCTCGCTTTACTTCGCGCTCTGGGTAAGGAAATTTTCGAACGCGATGCACTCGACCACGACTTTATTGCCAATCATACCAATGGCATTGACGCTTACAGAAATGTTTGTGCAGCAGCTGATTACGATGATCTCTGCAAACGCTCCGGTATCAGCAGAAAAGATGTTAGCGAACTAGCTGATTCCGTGCTCAGCGGCGATAAGAAACTCATTACCTGCTGGGCGATGGGACTAACACAACACAAAAACGCAGTCGCGACCATCCGTGAAGTAGCAAACATCCACCTTCTAATAGGTGCCATTGGTCGACCAGGAGCAGGCCTTTGCCCAGTGCGCGGCCACAGCAATGTTCAAGGCGATCGCACCGTCGGCATCTATGAGAAAATGCCTGAACCATTTTTAGCAGCCCAAGATAAAGAATTTGCCATGACCTGCCCCCGCGAGCATGGCTACGATACCGTAGAAGCCATTCTTGCCATGCACCAAGGTGACGCTAAGGTATTCTTTGCTCTTGGCGGAAACTTCCTGCAGGCCACGCCTGATACCCACTTCACCGGGCAAGCACTCCAGAACTGCGATCTCACTTGCCAGGTATCTACGAAGCTGAATCGTAGCCATCTCATCACCGGCAAAACCGCTCTAATCCTCCCATGCCTTGGTCGCAGTGAACGCGATACTCAAATAGAGGGTGACCAGTTTGTAACCTGTGAAAACTCAATGGGTATTGTGCATCTATCAAAAGGTAAACTCGAACCATCATCACCAGAGCTCCTTAGCGAGCCCGACATCGTCGCTCGCTTAGCCGAGGCCACCGTGGGGAACACAGAAAAAATCAACTGGCGCTGGCTTATCGGTAATTACGACCGGATACGCAACCTGATTGAAAAAATCGTGCCTGGATTCGCGCCCTACAATAAACAAGTGCGCCAGCCAGGAGGGTTCTATTTACCAAATGACACCAAACGACGCGTCTGGAACACTCCATCCAACAAAGCCGAATTTGGCGCTGCAGATATGGATCAATTCGAAGTTGCAGATGGGCATCTCGTTCTACAAACACTACGTAGCCATGATCAATACAACACCACGATCTACGGACTAAATGACCGCTACCGAGGTATAGGCATGGGCCGCCGTATCATCTTCCTCAACCCAGAGGATATGGCAACGCGAGACATCTCTCCAGTCTCCTTGGTCGATATCACCAGCTACTGGAACGACGGGGAACGCCACGTAGAAAAATTCTACGCTATTCCCTACGACATCCCAGCTGGCACCGCTGCCGCCTATTTTCCCGAGGCAAACCCGCTGATCCCAGTCAATTCTACCGCACTTGAAAGCAACACGCCAACAAGCAAATCCATCGAGATCAGTATCCAATCCTCATCCTAAAATGTCTACCAAGGCCTACTTCGTCTACATTCTCAAAAACCGTATGAACCGCAGGTTTATCGGCATCACAGAAAATCCTGACAATGAGCTATCCTTGCATAATTCAGGTAAGTTCAAGGGCACAAAACAGTTCAAACCATGGCAGATGGAATGGATCAGCTCACCACAAACCCGCAACGATTCCATTCGCCTTGAAGGTGCCCTCAGACATCATAAAACCAACACAGATATGATCTACACCGTGATTCGCGACCACGAACTTAAGGGGCTCAAGTAGGATATTGTTGCACCTTGCCCGCTCCTCCACTCTATTTAATCGAGCTGAGCACCTCAGATAGCCCCACCATAATCTATCAGCTCACGCTCACACGCTCTTCCCCCGCATAAACATTATAAGATGGTGGGCGTAAGAAACCCACCAGCGTCTGGTTACTCTCTCGGGCAAAATCCACCGCTAAGCTGGTAGGAGCCGATATTGCACTCACCATCGGGATACCGACAGCGAGGGCCTTCTGCATCACCTCGAACGACACCCTACCCGATAGCTGAAGCAGGGTGTTGGAAAAATCGATCCCATCCACTGAGCCACAACCGATGACTTTATCCATCGCGTTATGCCTTCCCACATCCTCGCGCAGAACCAGCACCTGCCCAGCAGCATCCATAAGTGCTGCCGCATGCAGACCACCGGTCGAGGAGAACACCTGCTGCGCTGATCTCAACGCATCCGAAAGGCCTAACAAAACATGCTCATGGATCAAGAACCCATCTTCCAACGGAGGATAGCTCTGCCGGATCGAATCAATACTTGCCTTACCACAAATCCCACACGACGACGCACTGTAGAGGTTTCGACTCAGGCGCGCTTGGTCAAGCATCACGTCATCTGTTAGAAAAACATAGGCGTGGTTTTGTTTTTGCTCAAGATCAATGCGGCTCACGTAGTTCAAATTGTCGACAATCCCCTCGGTGATGAGAAATCCACGCACCAAATCCTCATCATGCCCCGGCGTCCGCATCACAACGGCGACCGGTGTGCCATCGACCGTGATTTGCAGCGGCTCCTCGCGCGCCACGTGATCAACTTCCGAGCGGCGTGAACTACCGTCCTGCTTGCAAATCTGATACTCGGCGGATTCGTCAGGCATTGGCGTCCTCCCTTCGCTCCACGTCACCCAGAATCTTAAGTTCATACTCACCTGTGGCAAGTCCACCCCCCTTGACAATACGCGCGCGCAACCCACCCCGCCCTTTCAGGAATTCATGGGTGCCCGGCGCGCACGCCTCATCCATCCAGTAGCACGGCGAGCACTCACAAGACCCAGTAAACTCTAGCCCGCCGAGCGAAAAATGTTTGTCGATCAGATCATTCAGATCGATTCCCTGCACCATCACATTTCTTCGGAACGCCACCGGATCCAGTTCACCCTTCACGATCTCATCACGCACCTTTTCATACACCGCCCAGTCAAAAAACGTAATCTGTCCCTTGTAATCATCCTTGTAATCAAGGAAGCGATCATCCTCGATTCCCCGCCCCTCAAGACAGACGATACTATCTTTTTCCTCGATCGGGAAATCCATAGAGCCTATGCCGTGCCGACCATAGTAGTTATGACCCGGAGAAATGTAGATGTGTTTGAGTGTCACTTTCACGTCCTGATCATGCATGTATGAAACCGGGAATGCACGACCAAAAGCTCTCTCATTGACGGCAAGCCAGAGATCTGGAAACCTACCCATACCGATGACCCAATTCGCCCAACCCAGTGCCGATAACCATTACCTCGTGGATCATGTTTCACTCCTACTGAAAAGCTATCACCAGCTTACAGGTCGGCATCTGCTCGATCCTGTGCTCGATAAGATCGAGGCCGCAAAGACCGCTTATCACGCGCCGTTTTTTCTCGCGTCGCATGGGCTCGAGGATGACCCGATGCTCAACTACGGGAACCAATATGCGCTCGATCTCTTTTCAATGACTTGGGAGGAGTTTACTCAAACGCCCTCGCGATACACGGCCGAAGAACCTAATCGGGAGGAACGGGAAAGACTGCTCAAAAGCGTCACCGAGAAAGGCTACATCGACGATTACTCAGGCATTCGCATCTCCGCCGACGGAAAACGATTCCGCATCCATCAGGCGACCGTCTGGAATGTAACTGATGACGCAGGAAAAAAGATCGGCCAGGCCGCGACATTCTCGGAGTGGGATTGATTTTGAGATTTAGTCCATCGGGACTCATTGCATGGTATCCACACTTCAGCCGCTCCAACCCGCGGTGACGATGCCTTTCAGTTTGTGGCGACTGTTGACATCGACCCAGGCAGTTGCGTTTTCCACACGTTCGCTGACGACGGGGCGATCCGAGGTGTGCCGTTCGGGAGTCGTTCGGGAGTCGTTTCGGCACCCTTGAATGCGGTGGCTCCCCACTAAGTCACGCCATGGTTTTGGAAACGTTTGATATATTTGGTGTTGTGGTGGCCCGTTGCGTTGTCGGGGTGTCCGCCATATTCCCAAACAATCAGGTCGCACTTGGCGGCGAGTGAGTTAGGGCAACTACCCACCGATATAGGACATCTCAGGTTTATCTTGAGCGCCGTCGATCTCGCTGCGGAGTTCGGAGTAGCGATCATCGCGGGCAGACCAGACGTTTCGGATGAGATCAGCCATCTGTTCATCACTGGCGCCGCTGCGCAGGGAAGTTTTTAGGTCGTGACCTTGGGCTGCAAACAGGCAGGTGAAAAGCTGGCCGTCCGCGGAGAGTCGGGCACGATTGCAGTCGCGGCAAAACGGCTGACTGACGGAAGAAATGAAACCTATCTCCACTTCAGGGGAATTAACATGATGGTAGCGGGTAGCCGTTTCACCCACCTTTGGCTCGCTCGCGGCAAGGTCGTATTCGGCTTTCAGGTTTTCTAACAACACAGCCGAGGGAACCACTTGATCGAGCTTCCAACGGTTGGTGTTTCCCGTGTCCATAAACTCGATGTAGCGCAGTGTCACGCCACGATCGCGAGCGAATTCCGCTAGAGGAAGGATCTCCGATTCGTTCACGCCTTTTTGCACGACGGTATTGATTTTCACACCCAGGCCATGATCGAGTGCCGAATCGATGCCCTCGATAACTCGCTCGGGTGTGGCACCCACGCCATTCATGCGGGAGAAAATCTCGGGGTTAAGAGCATCGAGCGAGATGGTCACCCGGTGCAGACCGGCTTTTTTCAGGTTGTTTGCATTGCGTGCCAGTATCGTGCCGTTGGTGGTCATCGCAATGTCACGCTCACCGGGGATTTCCTTAAGCATGCTTATGAGCTCCGGTAGCCCACGTCTCAGCAACGGCTCGCCACCTGTTAGCCGGATTTTTTTTACACCTTGGCTACAGATGACACGGGCGAGCGCGGCAATTTCCTCGTGAGTGAGCATCTCCGGCTTGGGCAGGTAGTCGTAGTCCTCCCCAAAGACCTCCGCCGGCATGCAGTAGCGGCAGCGGAAGTTACACCGGTCCGTTACCGAGATACGGAGATCTCGGAGCGGCCGATTCAGTTGATCCAGAGGCGTTGACACGGGCGGATGATTGCATGGATGGACAAACACCGCCAAGCGTGATTTTATCCAAGGGTGCAAAATCTGATATCACCCGAGCAAGCAGAGAGGCTGATTAACGCCAGCCTGCCATCTCTTGGAGATGAACAAGTGGCGCTAGCAGATGCCCGCAACCGAATACTACGCGAGCCCGTTCTAGCCGACCGACCACTGCCACCATTCGATCGAGTAATGATGGACGGAATAGGCATCGCATTTTCCGATATCGAATGCGGTGTACGCGATTTCATCGTAGTGGCTACACAAGCAGCGGGACAGCCTGCTGTCAGACTAGATCAATCAAAAGCCTGCATCGAGGTCATGACTGGCTGCGCAGTACCAGATGGCTGTGATTGTGTCATTCCAGTGGAAAAAATCATCATCCAAGATGGCACAGCTACTTTAGCCGCCGATTACCTACCACGATGCAATCAACACATCCATCCAATGGGGAAAGATTGTAGCAAAGGTGAAGTATTGCTGAATGTTGGAATGCAACTTAACGCGCCAGAGTTAACGATCGCCGCATCATGTGGATACCCCTGCCTTCAAGTTGCAGCACTACCAAAGATTCATATCATCAGCACAGGAGACGAACTAGTTTCTCCAGATGTCACCCCCCCACCCCATCAAATTCGTCGCAGCCATGCGACTGCTCTGCGTGCGCTCATCGAGGGTAAAAATCTCGGCATTGTCAGTGATGAACATCTGCCCGACGATCCCGAACGTATCCACATCGGCATTGCCACAGCATTAGTTAATTATGATATCCTAATACTCACCGGCGGAGTTTCTATGGGGAAATTCGACCACGTCGCACCCGTGCTAGAGAAGCTCCGCGGATCACCAAAATTCCATGGTATTTCCCAACGACCAGGGAAGCCAATGGCATTTTGGGCTGAAAGGGCGGACGACGGCGATGCTATTAGTAGCGAGGATTGTAAGCGGGCCATATTCGCCCTGCCCGGTAATCCCGTCTCGGTGATGGCATGTGCTGCACGATACCTAGTTCCTGCGCTCACTCAAATACAGAGTGGTAGCTGCCCTAATCCTGAAAAACTACCTACGAATGGCAATTTCCGCTGCCCAAGCCACTTCACCGGCTTAGTGCCATGCGTAATAAACAATGGTAAGCTACACCTGCACTCGCCCAGCAATTCAGGTAACTTTATTGATCTCGCCGGCACCCACGGCATTGCTGAACTACCCGGCAAATTGGCAGGAAAAGAGCTTCTCAACGAACCCGCCCACTTCTACCCTTGGATTTAGAAAAAATGAATAATCTAACCCACATCGATTCCAACAATCAGCCAGGCATGGTCGATGTCTCCCCGAAGGATGTCACCCGCCGCACCGCCACCGCACAGAGCATCATCGACGTTGGCTCGGAGGTCATGGCCCTACTAACAAACGGCGAGATCCAAAGTAAAAAAGGTCCCGTGTTTCACACCGCGATCATCGCCGGAACCATGGCGGCAAAAAAAACATCCGACCTCATCCCGTTTTGCCACCCACTGCCTCTGCACAGTTGTAAATTCAACATCGAACCCAGCTCAGATACTGAAATTACCATCACCTGCACCTGTGTCACCACCGGAAAAACCGGCATCGAAATGGAAGCCCTCGCTGGCGCCAGCGGTGCAGCCCTCACCATCTACGATATGTGCAAAGCAGTAAACAAATCCATGGTCATCCGCGAAACCAAACTACTGGAAAAAACAGGCGGAAAATCAGACTACCAAGCATGAAAGGTTTATTGTTAGTCGGTGGAAAATCATCACGCATGGGAGCGGACAAGTCCGAGCTTGTTCTACGCGACGGACTCAGCCAGCGTGAACGCGGGATACAATTGTTAGGATGCGTCTGCAATGAGGTCTATGTATCGACTCGGGAAGAATCGGGAGCAGAAAATACCATTGCAGACGCCTTCGGCAGTATCGGCCCGCTCGGCGCTATTGCCTCAGCACAACAGAATGACCCTGACTCAGCATGGCTTGTGCTCGCATGTGATCTGCCATTGTTAGAACAAGAACACCTAACTAACTTGACCAACTCACGTGATACTAAAAAAGATGCTACCTGTTTCACGAGTGCCACCGACGGACTCCCCGAGCCACTTTGCGCCATTTGGGAACCATCGAGCATGAATACTGTTAGGGAATCTCTCGATGCAGGGAAACGCTGCCCGCGCTCATTACTCCTATCGCTCGAAACTAACTCCCTTTCATCCCCCGGTCTCTGGCCGCTGGCCAACACCAACACCAAAGCTGATCTACTGGAAATCAAAGCCCGTCTCAATAAGTCCACCCTCTTGAAAACCATCAGTGTCTCCTACTTCGCCCAACTCCGCGAGCTTACAGGCACGTCATCTGAAACCATCAAAACCGACTCCGAGACTCCCGCTGGCCTGTTCGAGGAGATTCGCGCCAAACACTCCATTCCCTTGAAACGCAAAGGCATGATGGTAGCCGTCAATGGCGATTTCACCGACTGGTCACACCCACTCGCCGAGGGTGAAGATGTTGTCTTCATCCCGCCCGTTGCCGGCGGCTAGCCCGTTAAATTCCAAGCTTTTAACTTCAAATACCAAACCTATTTCTCTGTGTTCAAACTAGCTAATAAACCCATCGATCCACGCGCACTCTGCGATGCCGTGCGTGATCCCGCCGCCGGTGGTTTCGCCAGCTTTGAAGGCTGGGTACGCAACCACCACCATGGACGCAACGTCGCATCACTCGAATACGAGGCTTTCCCTGCGCTGGCCGAAAAAGAGGGCAACCGTATCCTAGAAAAAATCTGCGCCGATCACGACATCGTCACCGCCCGCTGTCAGCACCGCACCGGCCACCTACAAATCGGCGAAATCGCCATCGCCATCGCCGTGTCAGCAGCCCACCGCGACGCTGCGTTTGATGCCTGCCGCGCCATCATCGACTCGATTAAGTCCACTGTACCAATCTGGAAAAAAGAGCACTACACCGATGGTACCAGTGTCTGGGTGAAATGCCACGCATGTGCCGATCATGGGCATTAATTGTTGGTGCTCGAAATGAAAGTTTCGCTCCACTTGACGAGTAATAGGCATGATATTAGTATTCCCCCTCCTATGAACACTCGGTTTTTGTTATCCTCTCTCTTGTATGCTTGCTTAATTCATAGCACTGCACAAGCCCTCCCACCTGAGCTAGAGCAGACCCGCTTTTCAGGCCCAGATATCACTCCTTCACCCGCCTGCTTGTGCGCGCATCCAAAAGGTGATGTATTTGTCGGCGTAGACATGCTCGGCTCCCTCGGCAAAGGTGCTGGCAAAGGAAAAATCATTCGTCTGCGCGACACCAACAACGACGGTAACGCTGACGAAAATATCGTGTTTGCCCATATCGATAACCCACGCGGACTCATCGCTGTGGGCGATAAGCTCTACGTGCTACACACGGTGATCCCTGCGGACACCGGCGTAATGACCGGCATGCATCTCAGCGTGCTCACCGATGCCAATGGTGACGGCAAGGCAGATGGCGAGCCGAAGCGATTGATTAAAAACGTTTCCACTCTGTTGCATAATCAGAAACGTGGTGCGGACCACACCACCAACAGCATCCGCATGGGTATCGATGGCTGGATCTACATCGCCGTGGGCGACTTCGGCATGGTGGATGCCGAGGATGTAGAAGGAAAAAAAATCACGATCCTTGGTGGCGGCATTCTGCGGGTCCGCCCTAATGGCAAGGAAATGGAAGTCTACACCCACGGATTACGCAATATTTACGACGTCGCTATCGATCCATTTATGAACATCTTCACCCGCGGCAATACCAACGACGGTGGCGGCTGGAATGTACGCTTCATTCACCAAATCCAATCGGGCGAATACGGATACCCCGTTCTTTTCAAAAACTTCACCGATGAAATCATCCCCGCCCTTGTCGATGTGGGTGGAGGATCAGGAACTGGGGCAATGTTTTTTCAAGAACCAGGATGGCCTAAGAAATATAATAACGTACCGATGATGTGTGATTGGGGACGCAGCCAGCTCATCATTCACCGGATCAAACCCGATGGTCCATCGTTTACACAAACACCTGAAAATTTCATCAAATGCTCACAGATCTCAGATGTCGATGTTGATGGCTCCGGCAGGCTCTATCTCTCCGCCTGGGCGGGTGCTGGTTACAAGGGCAACCCCAAGAAAGGCTATGTCGAACGGGTCGTTCCCAAGGACTGGAAATACAAACCCTTTCCAGATCTAGCAAAGCTATCTTCCGACGGCCTGATCAATAGCCTGAAGTCACCAAGTTCCACCGCACGTCTGCATGTTCAGCAGGAAATTCTCCGACGCAATGAATCCGCAATGGGTTCCAAAATCCTAGCCATGATAAACAGCCCGTCAACTTCGCTCGAGAGTCGGGTCGCTGCCATCTTCACTTATGCGCAACTACTCGGAAAGGATGCCTCCAAGGGATTAGTTGATGCATCGAAGGATTCAGTAATCCAAGAGTTCTGCTTACGCGCCATGGCGGACCGAAAACCCTTCGCCAAAGGGCTTGCCACTCAACTTTTCACCGAGGCTCTACGCAGTAAGAACGCAAGAGTGCAGGTCGCCGCTGCGGTCGCACTTGGTCGGATCGGAAACCCTAATTCAGCCAAGGCACTTCTCAGCGTAGCAGTCCCGCCTCCTGCCATGAAGCCATCCACACAGAAAGGTCACCAAGGAGGCCCGCACGCCACGCCACACTCTGCCGTGGTCGTGCCTCACGTTGCGGTGCAGTCACTCATCAAGCTCAATGCCGTTGATGCATGCCTCAAGGAGCTCGATAGTGTTAGCCAAGATGGCGCTCTCTGGGCACTGCGCTGGATGCACGACCCGAAAGCCATCGATGGCCTGATCGCCAAACTCAATTCCACCAGCGATGGCAAATTGCAGATCAAAATCCTGACGGCCCTCGCCCGGCTCTACACTAGGGAAAAAGCCTATGACGGCTCATGGTGGTGGGGTACACGACCTGACACACGTGGCCCCTACTACGTGCCAGCCAAGTGGGACTCGTCCTCCAAGATTGAGGCCGCCTACCGCGCCGCTTATGAAAAAGCCGCACCCGCTGGAAAACAAGTTTTAGCAGACCTCGCAACCAAACACCGCATGGACTTACAGGGGATTGGCAAAGCAAATCTAGCCAACAACAAACCTAATAAGAAAAAAGGAGAAGTTGGCCGCACTTCCATCGAGGACGTGATGCTCGCTCTGGAAAAACTCAAGGGCAATAAAAAGCGTGGCCGCAAAGTCCTCTCCGGCATGGCGTGTGTGGCCTGCCACAACGTCAAACCGGGCGACACTATCAAGGGCCCTGACCTACTCAGCATGAAGCTCACCAAGGAGCAGATTGCCGAAGCAATCCTCAAACCAGCCGCCACCATTTCCGAGAGCTGGGTGACAGTCACGATGAAAAATGGCACCACCCACCTCGGCACGCTTGTTTCCAATGGCGACAAGCAAGTGGTGGTTCACAACATTGCCGGCATTGCCACCAAGGTGAAGACGTCCGATGTGAAGGATCTCAAAAAACAATCATCCACACTCATGGGACCACACCTCGCGGATGATTTATCTCTTCAGCAGTTTGTCGACGTGATTGAGTATCTGCATAAGAAAAAGTAATCCTTTCGGCGAGGGCAACCAAGCTAGGAAACATTTTCATGGCGAATTAGTGGTTAGAAAGTCGTATTTCTCCCTGGCTTGGTCACCCTGCGTGTCATTTCGGGTATCCGATTGTTCTTGCCATCGTTGTGAATAACATGTAATTCAGCGGCGTTCCAGAAAACCTCTTGAGGTTGCCCGGGATGCGCTGCCTAACAATGGGCAGCACCCTAATGATTAGTTCGTGCGCTGGTTAGTCTTTAGTTTTCAACAACAGCACACACACAAGAAAAGAAAATGAACATATATGTAGGAAACCTCTCATGGGGTCTCAGTGATAGCGACTTGGAGCAAATATTCGCAGAATACGGCCCAGTCAAGAGTGCAAAAATCATCCAAGACCGCGAGACCGGAAGGTCCAGGGGATTCGGATTCGTAGAAATGGCCAACGAAGACGACGGCCGCAAGGCTATCGACGCTGTCAACGGCATGGAAATCGACGGCAGAAGCCTGACCGTGAATGAGGCACGCCCCCGTGAGGAGCGTCCACCACGCCGCGACAACGACCGCGGAGGCCGTGGCGGCGACCGCAACGACCGCTGGTAACCAACCCACCACAAGTCAATCTTACAACCACCATCCCGTATGCGGGGTGGTGGTTTTTTTGTTACACCAATGAGGGAAAAGTAACTGGTGAAATTTTCCAGTAGATTTTGTTCTTTATCAAAAAACGTTGAAGGAATGGTGCATGCACCATGACTGAGAAAGTGACACAGAGAAAGAGCCAAAGCTACCGAAACCTTTTCGCAGCGAAACCAATTTTTAAACTATATCACCTCAAATTCTACTAGATAGTTTTTTGAGTTGTTACTAGTAATACGGCCTAAGCAGCCAATAACAGACGGGACCAGTGGCCGCGACATAGAGCCAGATCGGGAATACCCAACGCGCCATCTTCTTGTGGCGGGCAAAGTGATTAGTGTATCCCAACGATAGCGTGATCAGGATGAATGGCAGACTAATTGCGGCCAATAGAATGTGACTGGCGAGCACTAGTAGGTAAACTGTGCGAGCAACGCCTGCCTTGGCTAGTTCAAACTCATCTACTATGCCATTGCCATCAACATCACCAAATTTCACCTCCTGCTGGGTTCCGTGGTAGGCAACGTAGCAGAGCAAAAAAAGCACAGAAAAAACGACCGCGCCACCAATAGCACGCTTATGCAATGTGACGTTCTTGTTTTTGATCGATAAGAATGCCACTAGCAGGCAGATCGTCACCAGTGAATTAAGCACCGCATGAACCGGCGGCAGGAAAGAAAGATCCAAACCCACATCGATTTTGTAACGGCCCATCATCGCAACGAGCAAAAATATCAGCACACTCAACACCCAGGCCACGCAGGTGAGTTTTTTTTGCTTCACAGCATCCGGCTCGCGTTGGATATATTTCCGGTAATCAACCATCACACTTACTTCTGCTTGAGCACTACATCAATCATCTGGTGCAAGGACTTTTCAACTTCCTGATAGACCTTATCGCCATCAGCGCGCGCAGCAGAAAGATCCTTACGACCAACCATTGAGAGATCACGGTTGTAGACGGCGATGGACATATTGTGTGCCAGTGCTCCTTTAGCAGCAGCCTCCTCAGGATCAGAACGTTTTTTGATCGGGTCATACTTCATTTCGCTGACCATATAATCCTTCAAACTCTCTGCATCACCGGTCAAAAACAACCAGTTCGAGGAGTCGGCCTCAAGTGCCTCCGCATAGCTTTTCATTTGCTCAACGCCGTCTTCCTCAGGATTCACCGTGATACAAACGAGCCGAAAATCCGGCACGTCCTTAAATTTCTCATAGAGCGCCTTTAGCCCCTGACTGTTGCGCTTGGCACACATCGGACAGGTCGCATAGAATTGAGCAAACGCCCAAACCTTACCCTTCAGCTCAGAGATCTTTACCTCTTCGCCGTCCTGGTTTTTTAGCACCAGATCTTTTTCCAAAGTTAGTAGAGAATCAAATCGGCTATCCTCTGAGTAGTAGGGTTTCTGCTCAGGAAGAACCCGCTGACTACGTATGTAAAACGTCGTTGCAAGGATGAGCACACAGGAAAGTGCTACTACCGAGTAAATAAGAAATATTTTCGACTTATCGTTCATTTCATTCATTCTTGGCTGCCAGTTCGAGTTTCTTTGATGATAAATTCAGTATTCGCGTAGAGTGTCTTTTTCAACTCATCGACCGCGAAGAGCACCTTGTCAAATCCCTCCTCATCGATTAGCTCGGGTCGTTTTTTCAGTTCTGCTTTCGCCCTTTCCTGGAAGTCACGCACCTCCTTGAAATCATACCGCTGGCGGAGGTGCATCTCACGGTCAATCAGTGCGATCAATGAGGGAAACTTATACTTCCCGACGTCGCCATATCCTGAAGAAAGATTTGAAAATGCCGAGGGGAACCAGAATTTAACACCAGCACCCCGCTCGGTTACCAAGCCAAGCCTCATTTGATCCTTGATGAAGCCTCGCTGCTTTGCGGTATCCCCAGTCGTTAGCCACCACGTGCGTGGACCGGTCAGCCCAAGCTTTTGCGCAGCCTCGGCAAGCTGTTCAGATCCAACTCCCTCATCCACACCCTCGATGGAAAAAAGCACCAAGTGCACCTCATCATTTTCCGCGTAGTGTTTTTGCAACTCCTGCATCATCGTCAATGCAGGCTCGTTCTCATCTAACTGCGAAACGCAAACAGGAACAGCAAACCAGATTTTACCCTCAAGATCATACATATTCACCAGCTTACCTTGCTGGTTTTTTGCCTTCAGCATTTTTTTAATCTTCGTCACCACTGGTGGGCGATCGCGGTTTTCTTCCGCCTTCTGGCTCTGCTTCATTTTGTAAGCTACCAAAATCCCAGCCGCGCCAAGAATCATCACGAGCACCAGCTTCCACGCTGTTTTGCGGAGCATAGCGGGATCTACATCTGCGGGTTCGAGGTCCTTGACTGGCATAATGGATGTGGCGTGACGCACCAAAGTTAATTACACCAGAAGCTAACGCTGCATGCACAATTTAGCAAGCCAAGGTCTCATTATCTTTCCGAAAAACCAGTGCTTATGACAGATCGCTTTGCCTACGCCAGGGCTGGGTTACACCACCGTTCAGCACCTAACAAACTAATCCTCATGCAACAATTCTCATGCTGGCACGAATGCTACTATCTGGCATACGCCCCTATCAAAGCGGGCGACGAAATTTCAGACGCTGCTCGATGGTGTAGCCGAACTGAGAGGGGCACGATGCTGTTTGAATTTACTTCAAGTTCCTGATCAAGAGTCCTTCATCGCCATAATGGGACGGCTCAGATGCACCGTCAGAGTCACATTTTCACCCACCCGATTGCTAGGAACACAAGCGCCAAAGGGAGATGCAGGAGCGTGTAGAAAAACAGCTTTTTGGCAGCGGGCTTTTCTCCTCCCGCCATCAACCTCCACGCCAACCAGAGCATGACGAGTGCCGCTAATGACCCACCAATCACCCAGGTCATTCCTGCGTAACCTAAAACTAAACCCAATGGAGAAAGCAAGATGAGAAGCACGGTAAAACCTATCGCGATCCAGCCTGTTTTTTTACCACTGGTGTCGCCATTGCTCCACATCACATACCCGGCCTCCTCATACTGCTCACGAACCATCCAGCTAATCGCCACAAAGTGCGGCATCTGCCAGAGGAATAGCAGCGCAAAAAGATACCAGCTACGTCCGTCCATCCAGCTACCACCCTCAAGGTGTGCAATCGCCGCCCACCCGATCATCGGAGGGATCGCCCCGGGGATACCGCCTAACAGGGTGTTCGTAGAGCTGCGACGCTTCAGTGGCGTGTAGAGAAAAACATACACACCCAGCGCGGCAGCAGCGAGGTAAGCGGAAGCGGCGTTCACTTTCAGCGCGAGGTGAATGATACCGAATGCCGATAACCCCCAGCCGATGCCAAACGCATTCACTGGCATCATCCTGCGGGCGGGCAGCGGCCTGTCGGCAGTGCGTTTCATCCGCGCATCTTCCTCGATTTCCATCAGCTGGTTAAATGCCGCGGAACCGAAGGCGGTGCACGCAGTGCCCAGCACCGTGTGAAATAGCAACCACCCATCATGCATCCAAGAACCATGGAAATACCGCGAGGCCAAGAGATAACCAAACACCGTGGTAATGACCACAAAGGTGTTTAAGTTCACTTTGGTAAGCATCGCGAGGTCACCACGCAAACTCGCCGGCTTGTCTTTTTTTTCTCTGCCCATTGTTGGATAAGTTGTATTTCTCTTTACTGCGATGAATCTGACATTTTGTCCACAGATTCCTCACTCCCATAGACCATCACGGTATCCCCATCATAAAGCAGATCTTCTTTACCCGGCGCACCAATAAATTCACCCCCGCGGCGGCGAACTCCAAGGATAACAATCCCATGATCATTCGGGCGCGATTCATAAAGCGCCTTATTCGCCAGTGAATGATTAGCCTCTATTTTGATATCTGATATGCAATACCCATTTTCCAGATTGAGTAACGTTTCATAATCTTGTGCATGCACTACCCCAGATCGCTTCAGTGTATACTTCATAACTCGATCAAGAGGTTTTTTAATAAAGCCTGTGTGAGAAAAAATATACAGACAGGATACTCCTAACGCAATTAATCCAAGCTTACTAATGATGGCATGCCCCTCCCCGCTACCATTCACAAAGGTGATAATCAATGTAGCTAACGCGGATGTCAGACCTATATTCCCGAGAATAATCAAATGTAAGATGATTTTCCTACGCACAACATGCCCAACAACCATCTCAGCCTCACTCGTAGTGAAGCCTACTCCAAAAAATGCAGATGCCGCCTGAAAACGCGACGCGTCTAATGACATGCCCGTTAGCACCAGAGCGTTTGTTCCAATCCTAACAATCAGCAGTGATACGATCACAATGATTAACAGTGCAAGTAATGAGCCAGATGCCATAAGAAGTAGTCTAATGCTCCGTCGCTAAATTCCAATCCCCAAAATTCACCCTCTCAAACGTGAGTCACGAAATTTTTTCAGCAGCAATACCAACACACCACAGAGCAACACAGCCACAAGCAAACCATAACGGTCCACTAACCCACCGATTTTAAAATCCCCTACCACCCCAGAATAGTTTCTCATTTCAGCCACCACCCTCTCGATTTCACTCGGACCAGTTCCATAAGCCAACGCCTTCCCCGACTTTCGCTCCACAATCACCAGATGGGGAATCCCATCGGCCGCATAGCCATCCATTATGCTCTGGCTGCCAAACTTCACCGCCGGCCACTTCATACCGTAATTCTCCATGTAGGCCAACATCTCCTGCTCTGTGCGGTCGGAACTTACCAGCACTATCTCAACCGGCATCACCCCCGCATCCCGCATGCGCTGGTATTCCTCGACTAACGGCGGCGTCGCCTTACGACAAGGCGGACACCAAGAGGCTGAAAAATAATAGGCAACGTGCGTGGTCTCACGTTTGAGCTTATAGGGAACACATTCTCCACTTTCCAAACGGAAAAGAGACACCTCATCCATGGTACCCGCTTGTAAACCATGTGCAGCAATACACCACAACACCAACCAACGCCAAATCATATTCGTAGACTCGTTGCTCATCGGCAAATTGCAACCGTGGAGTCCACAGTGTGGCGCAGGAGCAATCTTCCTGCAGCTCGCCCCGGCGCTATCGATATCAACCACCCAGGCACCATTAAGCCCACAAATAACCAATATCACCACCACCTCCATTGCGAAGGAGGATTGACTAATCACTCAATTTCAACTAAGCCCACGCCCTCATGAGCGACCAGCCGAACACGCCAGACACCCCGCAATCGACCGAAGCAGAACTCATCGCCGTGCGCCGCGAAAAACTCGCTAAGATGCGCGTGCTCGGTATCGACCCCTACGGTGGTAAATTCGACACCACGATCACCCCTGGTAATCTAAAGGCAAAATTCGAGGACGAAATGCCGGTAACGATTGCAGGCCGACTCCTCGCCATCCGCGACATGGGGAAATCTGTCTTCGCCACCATCGGCGACGCTGAAGGCCGCATTCAGATCTACCTGAACAAAAAAGGTGTCTCCGAACAAGACTGGGAGGCATACCAGCTACTCGATTTAGGCGACTGGATTGGCGTCGATGGCGAAACATTCACTACCGGAAAAGGTGAGCCGTCCGTGAAAGTAGAAAAACTAACCGTGCTCAGCAAGTCTCTACGCCCAATGCCTGACAAATGGCACGGCGTCGCCGACCGCGAGACAAAATACCGCAAGCGCCACCTCGACCTGATGTCCAATGAGGCATCCGCTCAAATCTTCATCACACGCTCAAAAATGATTGCTGAATTGCGCAGCTTCCTACACGGCCGCGGCTACCTCGAGGTCGAGACCCCCATGCTACAAAGCGTCGCCGGCGGTGCTGCAGCAAGGCCGTTCGAGACCTACCACAACGCCCTCGGTATGGATCTCACTCTGCGTATCGCACCAGAGCTTTTCCTGAAGAGACTACTCGTCGGTGGATTCACCAAGGTCTTCGAACTCAACCGGAACTTCCGTAACGAGGGCATCTCCCGGCGCCATAATCCAGAATTTACCATGCTCGAGGCCTACTGCGCCTATGGTGACTTCGAAACCATGGCCGACATGGTCGAGGAAATGACCTGCCACCTCGCGGAAAAATTCTGTGGTGGACTCGAGATCGAACACAAAGACGAAGAAGGCGAGGTGATTCGTACTATCAATCTTCAACGACCATGGAAACGCGCCAATTACCACGACCTCATCAAGGACGTCGCCGGTGACGACTTCTTCGACATCACCCCAGAAGCTAGACGTGAAAAATGCCACCAACTCGGTATCCAGATTTCCGAAAACATGGAGGACTACGAGGTCGTTCAACAAGTCTTCGAGAAAAAAGTCGAGGAACACACCTTCGACCCCTGCTTCGTCACCCGCGTCGCATCCGAGCTCATCCCGCTCGCCAAAGTGACACCAGGCGGTAAAACCGTGGAAGTCTACGAGCTCATCATCAACGGCCAGGAAATCTCCCCAGGCTACTCGGAACTCAACGACCCCGACGTCCAACGCCAACGCCTCGAACACCAGGCAGGCGGCGAAGAAGAACAAGAAATCGACCATGACTTCATTGAGACCCTCGAGAACGGCATGCCCCCCGCTGGTGGCATCGGCATTGGCATCGACCGACTCATTATGATGCTCACCGGCGCCCCCACCATCCGCGATGTCGTCCTCTTCCCGCTCTTAAAAAAGAAAGACTAACACGACGGCCACAGCCATCTAATGCCCGGTGATAGTGACCGAGTGGCCCTCATCTGCAACGCAGGCGGGGCATCCATTACTCTGATGAGGCAGCGCATTTTCAGCGCAGTAGAGCCCAGCGCTAGCATCACTCTCCTACCGCTGATCAAATGGGAGCCGCGTCTAATGTACTAAGCCTCTCCACCGAAAAAACAGCAGACCAAGCGCACACCATCTAACCTGAGAACCACAAGCGAATTTGTTAGATGAAACCTGTGGCAGCCATCTGATATTTTATCCTTTTCGTAATTGTGCCCTTGCCAGACCACAGTGCAATCGCAATACTCAGACCAGTAGTGTTTTTCTCTTTTCCCCGCCACCCCTCTCACCACCATGATGATCTTCACGACAACGTCCACATACGCCCCCCACAAAAAGCAATCCCCAAGCAGTAAATAGTTCTTCTAAAGACTATTACACCGTTACACGGCTCTGTGAAAAAGAGCCCCACAAGAAAAACTAACGCTACAACAATCGATCGCTATGATCATTTCACATAAACATAATTTCATCTTTCTGAAAACCAGCAAAACGGCAGGCACATCTATCGAAATTGCACTATCCAAGTTTTGTGGACCCAATGATGTTATCACACCCATATCTTCTGAGGACGAAAAATTAAGATCAGAGTTAGGGTATAGAGGACCCCAAAATTGTTTGCCGGATGATTCGAATAATTGTGCCCGAAGCATATTAAGAAAGCTATTAAGACAAAAACAGCACCGGAAATTTTACAACCATATCAAAGCCAAAAAAGTAAAGCCGTTAGTGGGTAATCTAGTGTGGAATAATTATTTTAAGTTCTGTGTCGTAAGAAATCCATGGGACCGTGTAGTATCTCAATACTATTGGCGATGCAAAAGTGAACCGAGGCCATCAATTTCTGAGTTTCTAGAGGCTGGCGCAATGAGGTCTTTGAAAAGAAAAAGTGAAGGGGTTTATTTGATCAATCAAAAAGTAGTAACCAATAATTTTTGTAGGTTTGAAAACCTTCTTGAAGATTTAGAAGATATTCGGAAAAAAATAGGTCTGCCTGAATCGTTGAATCTTCCCCAGGCTAAGGCAGGCTACAGGAAAGGTAAGAAAAACTACCGTGACATCCTGAGTGAAAGTGAAAAAAATAAAGTTACAGAATTTTTTTCCGACGAAATCAAACTCTTGGGTTATAAGTTTTAGAAAGGTTTCTTAACCACCATGCGCTGGTTAGAATACTAAGTGATTAGGCTCAATCTTTTTGTTAATGCTGGTTCATAATTGGTTATGAAAAAATCAAGATGAAATAATCTGACAATGGCCGCTGACCACCCACATCTATATTGCAAATATCAGACTTCACCCACGAGTTCTATCAAGGCGGGAGGGTAGCCAGTCCTATTTGCCTGCTAAAGATAAGGATGGTGCAGGCAGGTTGGGCAGATAACCACACGTTGACAGTAATATTGAATCAATACTACTATATCTTGTCACCAGCCCTATCATTGGTGCCTGGGTCTTGCTCGTTCCCAAAGAATGGTGCTATACCAAGCGCACACCATCCCAAACCTAATAGACGAGCCCGTAGCCGCACAGCGCCTATCGCACAGCGCCTAGCCTATAATACCCATCAAGCGGGCACTGACACCAATCCCCCGTCCAAGGGGCTGCATACCCCCAGGCCATGGGAGCCCATCGAGACATGTAAATAAATCTCAGTCGTCGTTATATCCTCATGCCCCAAGAGTTCCTGTATTGTCCGCAAATCTGTTCCGTTTTCCAATAAATGCGTAGCAAATGAATGTCTCAGAGCATGGCTCGTTACCCGCTTTTCAATACCAGCCTGCCTCG